>Ga0310811_10000732_pt1 | contig 42092 bp, 33 predicted proteins | sample YCmetagenome_FD_207642 | JGI IMG/M metagenome (GOLD analysis project Ga0310811, IMG submission 207642) | Soil microbial communities from experimental microcosm in Duke University, North Carolina, United States - YC | ecosystem: Engineered > Artificial ecosystem > Soil microcosm > Unclassified ...
CCTCTGCTGCGGCTCTTCCCCACGTCGCTATCCGTTCGTATCAAGCGGCCTGTTTTTTACGCCGATGCTTTAAATCAGGGCTGAAGTTTCTGCGGTGAACTGCCGATAACACATAGAAGAAGAAATTTCCTTTGTTCAACGAAGTCAGCTCGCATGAAACTCACTATCAAGTTCCGGCTTCTCGCCACGCTCACGCTTCTCGGTTTTCTGCTGACGCTGACCGGCGTGCTGGGTATTGTCGGCATGCACGGATCGAACGACGCCGTCGCACAGGCCTATATGAGCGACGTCGCTGCGGCCACCGCGCTCGGCAAATCGAATCTCAACCTGACCGTCGTGCGCACCACGCTCGACCGCGTGCTGCTGCATCCGGATGCACCGGATCGGGACGCGCTGATCCAAAAGGCGCTCGATTACCATCGGGTATCCGACGAAGCATGGCAGGCCTATAGTTCGCTGCCGACTTCCGCCGAGGAGGCGGCGCTTTCGAAGGCCGTCGCCGACGCGCGTGACGCGATGCTGCGTGGCGCACTGGAGCCGATGATCGCCGCAATGCGCCAGGGCGACCACGACCGCGCGGATCACATCGCGATGGTCGACATGCCGCCGCTCTCCGCCGCGCTCACTCAAAAGACCGCGGCGCTCGACAAGTTCCGCAACGACCAGGGCAGCGAGCGCTACAAGGCCGCCGAGAACCGCTATGACCTGCTGCTGGCTTTTACGGTCCTCGCGATCGCGGTCGGGCTTCTCGCGTGCGTCACCTGCGGCTTCACGCTGCTTCGCGCGATTGCACGCCCGATCGAGATGACGGTGAATCACGTCGAGCGCCTCGCGCAAGGCGACATGTCGCAACAATTGCGCTTCGAGTCCGACGACGAAATGGGGCGTCTCGTCAGAAGCGTCGGCAAGATGCAGGATGGTATCGGCGCGATGATCGCTCAAATCGCGCATGGAAGTGAAACGATTGCGGTCGCCACGCAGCAGATTTCGGCGGGCAACACCGACCTGTCCGCGCGTACCGAGGCGCAGGCCGCATCGATCGAAGAGACGGCGGCGAGCATGGAGCAACTCACGAGCGCCGTATCGCAAAACGCGGCGCACGCACGCGAAGCGCGCGAACTCGCCGACGCGACCAACACCACCGCAGGCGCAGGCGCCGAAGTCGTCGATCAGGTGATTGCAGCGATGAGCGACATCCACGACGGCGCAAGAAAGATGAGCGACATTATCAGCGTGATCGAAGGTATCGCGTTCCAGACAAATATTCTTGCGCTGAATGCGGCGGTCGAAGCGGCGCGCGCCGGCGAAGAAGGGCGGGGCTTCGCGGTGGTTGCGGGCGAAGTGCGCAATCTCGCGCAGCGCTCGGCCACGGCGGCGAAGGAAATCAAGGCGCTGATCGACGCGTCGACCGCGCGTGTCGAGGACGGTTCGCGCCTCGTCGGCGAAGCCGGCCAGACGATGGGCGAAGTGCGCGCGGCCGTCGGACGCGTCACGCTGATCATGAACGAGATCGCGACGGCTTCTGCCGAGCAGAGCGACGGCATCGAGGAAGTGAATCGCGCGGTATCGCAGATGGACGAGATGTCACAACAGAATGCCGCACTCGTCGAAGAGGCCGCCGCCGCCGCCGCATCGCTGACCGAGCAAACCGGTATTCTGAAGGCGGCCGCTGCGCGGTTCCGGTTCGCATCGGTATCCTGAACCGCGTATCCCGCGATGGCGGAAACGGGAAATAACCCGTGATCCGTCATTGCAGGGATGGCCGGCGCGTTTCGGCGATTTCGCGCGGGACGCTTTCTTGGCGTTCTCGCACGGATGTCGATTTACTCGGGCGTGATGGCGAGTCTATCCCCGCATAAGCGGCACGCCTGATTCGCAGAAAGGGACGCGCCGATCGCGTCCCCGCCGCCTTAGCCGCGAGCCGTGCCGGCCAGCCGGAAGAACGACATTGCATCGTTCAATTGCCGCCCCTGGTCTTCGAGCGATTTCGACGCGGCTGCGGCTTCTTCCACGAGCGCGGCGTTCTGCTGCGTGACTTCATCCATCTGCGTGATGGCGATATTCACCTGATCGATGCCGCGGCTCTGCTCGCTCGACGCCGACGCGATCTCGCCCATGATGTCGGTGACGCGTGCCACTGCATGCGTCACCTCGGTCATCGTGTTGCCTGCTTCGCCGGCGAGTTTGGAACCGTACTGGATCTTCGCCACGGATGCGTTAATCAGATCCTTGATCTCTTTCGCCGCGCTCGATGAGCGCTGTGCGAGGCTGCGCACTTCGCTCGCCACCACCGCGAATCCTCGGCCCTGTTCGCCCGCGCGCGCCGCTTCCACTGCCGCGTTGAGCGCGAGAATGTTGGTCTGGAATGCAATGCCTTCGATGATGCCGGTGATCTCGGCAATCTTCGACGAACTCTCGCTGATATCGGTGATCGTGGCCACCACCTGGCCGACCACCGCATTGCCCTTGTCCGCGACTTCCGACGCATTCGCCGCGAGCGAGCTCGCCTGGTTTGCGTTGTCGGCGTTCTGCTTGACGGTCGCCGTCAGCTCTTCCATGCTCGACGCCGTTTCCTGCAGCGAAGCCGCCTGCTGCTCGGTTCTCGACGACAGGTCGCTGTTGCCGGCCGCGATCTGGCTGGACCCCGTCGCGATGCTGTCCGCCGAAATCCTCACTCGCTCGACGATCGCGGCGAGACCGTCGCGCATCGTGCGCATCGAGACGAGCAGGCTCGACCGGTCGCCGGCCCGCGTATCGATGTCGACGGCGAGTTCGCCCGCGGCGATGCGGTTCGCGATCACCGCGACATCGGCCGGCTCTCCGCCCAGCTGTCTGAGCAGCCAGCGCGTGATGACCCAGGCCGCGATCACGGCGACAAGGACGGCAACGATCCCAAGGCCGATCATCAGCGCCAACGCAGTGTGGTAAAGCGACCCCATGCCGGCGGCACCGGTGGCCATCGTCTTCTCCAGAAAGTCGGCCATCGCGTTGAGTGCGCCCAGATACGTCGACTGCGTCTTGTAGCCGGGCCCATACAACGTCGACGTCGCCTTTTCGATGTCGTTCGCGAGTGCGAGATTGACCACATCGTCCGTGTAGCGGAAGTACGCGACGTGCGCCGCCTTCAGATCCCGCAGCAGTTCGCGCCCCTTGTCGGAGACCACCGCTTGATCGAGCGTATCGATCAGGCTATCGATTCGCGCCCTGTTTTTATCGAGCGCGGCTTTGTTCGCCGCGATCGCATTGGCGTCGCGATTCAGAATCAGATTGCGCACCACGCGGGCGCTGTCTTCGGACAACAGCGAAATCTCGCTCACGTTCGCCAGCTTCGGATAAATCACGAGCACTTCGCGATCGGCGCTGTCGCTCAGGCGAGCGAGGCCCAACACACCCACCACCATGATGATCACCATGAACAGAATCATCACGCCGAAGCCCATCGACAACCGCATCCCCACCTTGAGCTGCTTCATACCCCCTCCGTCCGGATTATTTTCTTTTTGCGCGACCGTCGGCGGGATGCCCGTCGCTAGCCTTGATATCGGCGGCGTGGATCGCTTCTGAAGCCGTTCCAGGCGGCAATTTCTCGCGCGCGAGCCCTTATTTATAGGGTCGATTCGTTGAGACGAGCGGGGCGGCGAAGGGGCCTGCGCGAGTCGGTCAAAGTTGCTTCATCGCGCAGGCGGCGGGCATCAGCGAATCAGGATGCCCATAGGTAGAACTGAGAATTGCCGTACCACGTATTCGTCGGAAGCGGTCCGTACGCGAGCACGTCGACGTGCCAGCCGAGGTCGCGCAGGGTTTGGATCGCGACGCGAAAGTCGAATCCCTTATGACTGCATTTGATGTCCGGCGCGCGGTGCGCGGCGACACCAAGAACACTCGCGTTCAGGAATTCCAGAAGGCCGTGTTCCGGTTTGCGCAGTCTCATCACCGATCGATTGAATTCCTTCAGCACGAGCGCGGGACCGACTTCGATCGGGCCGCTGATCAGGATTCCGCCAGATTGATCCGCACTGGGGCTCAATATCTGGCGGCAGATCGTGAGAAATTCGACCAGCTCGTCCATTGTCAGGTGCTCTATCGTCTCGAACAGCGTGACCATTCCGTACGGTCCGCCGCGAAGGAGATCGGCCTGGGACCGATAGATGCGTATGTCATTCGAGTTCACTTCCGTCATGTACGGTTCGTACCCGACCGCGACGCCGGGCAGTCGCTTGCACATTTCGGCGACGAACGCGCCGCTGCCGCACCCGTAGTCGAGTATCAAGCCGGAGCGATACTTCTGCGACGCAAGCTTGATCGACGTCCTCAGACGGTGGCGATGCGCGTAGCGCGCCAACGGGTTCACCGCGTTCAGCGTTTGTCTGTCGTAAGAAAGCTGAACCATGAGCGATCCTTATGGTGTGAGTCCCCGTGGATGCCTGATCCGGAATGCCCGTCTGTTTTATCGCACAGGCTGCCTTGGGCAGAAGAAAGCGTTTAAGCGGAAAGCGGAAATGCGAAGGCGCTGTCGAACGGATTGAGCGTAGCAGAAAACCCTGCTTATTCCATGTTTTGAAACGTCGTTTAGCGACTAATTCCCGCCTATAAAAGACAGAAGTGACATTTCACGGATTCGTATGAAGGTTGCGGCGAGTGCAAGCGGAGCAGAGAGCAGGGGCGAACACAAAGGAGTTTCATGAACTGGCTCGCTAATACCGTTCTCGTCGTGCACGCGCTGATCGTGCTGTTCATCGTCGGCGGTTTGATTGCGATTTGGACCGGCGCGTGGCTAAAGCTTGGTTGCGTGCGCAACCGTGCGTTCCGGCTCGCGCATTTGATCGCGATAGGCATCGTCGCGGCGCTCGCGGTCGTTGGTCTGCCGTGTCCGCTGACAGTACTCGAGGACCGGCTGCGCACCGGCCAGGTGGGCCCGCAAGGTTTCGTGCAGCGCTGGGTCAGCGAATGGCTGTACTACGATCTGCCCGCGTGGGTGTTCGTGACAGCCTATGCGGCGTTTCTGGTCGTCGTGGCGGTCACGTGGTTCCGTGTCCCGCCACGTTCCTGATGGCCCCGTAACGCCGTCAGAACCCAGCGGCCAATCCATCCCGGCGGCTATCGCTTGCGGCGACATAGCCTCGATCCGGCTCCTTGCGATCGAGACGCCATATGAACTGCCCCGACCCAAAATCCATATACGGATCGTCAATCGACTTGATGGTGTGCCCGCGTGCCGCGAGTCCGGCCGAACAGCCTGCGTCCATCGTCGCTTCGACGTCGAGCGTGAAGTCGCGATTCACTTTCCAGCGCGGCGCGTCGCAAGCGGCCTGCGGCTGCTGTGCATAATCGAGCATCCGCACGACGCTCTGCAGATGGCCTTGAGGCTGCATGTCGCCGCCCATCACGCCGAAGCTCATCACCGCTTCGTGCCGTCCGTCGACGCGCTCGGTGAGGAACGCCGGAATGATCGTGTGGAACGGCCGCTTGCCGCCCTCGACGACGTTCGGCGAGCGCGGATTCATCGAGAATCCGCAGCCGCGATTCTGCATCGAGATGCCCATGCCCGGCACGACCACCCCCGAGCCGAATCCCATGTAGTTCGACTGGATGAAACTGACCATCATGCCGCGCTCGTCGGCCGCCGACAGATAGATCGTGCCGCCGGCCTTCGGCATGCCGAAATCGAAATGCGTCGCGCGGCGCGGGTCGATCAGCTTCGCGCGTGACGCGAGATACGCCGGGTCGAGCATCTGCTCGGGCGTCACGTCCATCGAGCGCGGGTCGGCAACGTAACGGTAGACGTCCGCGAATGCGAGTTTCATCGCCTCGATCTGCAGATGCTGTGAATCGACACCGTTGACCGGCAGCGCGCTCAAATCGAAATGTTCGAGAATGCCGAGTGCGATCAGCGCGGCGATGCCTTGCCCGTTCGGCGGAATCTCGTGAACGGTATAGCCGCGATAGTCCTGCGAAATCGGCGTGACCCAGTCCGCGCGATAGTCGCGCAGATCGGCAATCGTCATCGCGCCGTCGCCGTCGCGCGCGAATGCGGCGGTGCGTTCCGCGATCTCGCCTTCATAAAACGCTCGCGGGCCGTGCTTCGCGATCAGACGCAGCGTCTTCGCGTGGCCGGGCATCCGCATCAACTCGCTGACGGCGGGCGCGCGACCGTTCGGCATGAATGCGTCGGCAAAGCCGGGCTGATTGCGCATGTCCGGAATCGCAGCAGCCCATTTGCGCGCGACAATGCTTGCGATTGCATGACCGCGTTCGGCGATCTCGATGGCCGGTTCCAGCAGATCCGCGAACGGCAGCGAGCCGAACTTCGCGTGCAGCGCCTCCCAGCCGGCAATTACGCCTGGCACCGTCGCGGTGTCCCAGCCGCGCTGCGGTTGCTTCGCGACGCCGTTCGCGTCTTCGCCATAGCGAGCCCGGAAATAGTCGACGTTCCAGGCGGCGGGCGCAACGCCCGATGCGTTCAGTCCATGCAGCTGGTTGCCGTCCCATACGAGTGCGAAGGCGTCGCCGCCGAGTCCGCACGACACCGGTTCGACGACCGTGAGCGCGGCCGCGGCCGCGATGGTTGCGTCGATGGCATTGCCACCTTTCCAAAGCATTCGCAGGCCCGCCTGCGCGGCGAGCGGATGCGACGTCGACACGATGTTGCGCGCAAACACCGGCAGACGAGGCGTTGGGTACGGGTTATTCCAGTCGAATCGGGTCATGGCTCTTTATTCGGTCAAGGGGAGAGGGGAACCGGAAACCCGATTATCGACTGGATCGATGGCCACGGACATTCATACTTATTCCAGGAGCACGCGCGGTCTGGTTATCGGACCTGGCTGCGCCCGTCTCGTCGACTGAAAACTCGCGCGCATACTTCGGTTCGGTCCATCGAAACGGCAGGACCGCGATGCTGCGCCTCGTCTCTCGCACATGAAACCGTATCAGCCGTTGCGCACCTTCGAACGCATCGAGGTCCGGACCATCCCAGACTATCTCCGCGTCCGCGGCCACATACAGAAGATCGCCGCGCTCGAAATCGGCCACTACGATGCCCGCGCGTGGCGAAAGTGTAAGGTTCCCGATCGTATTCAGAAACCTGTTGCCCGCATAGTCCGGAATCGTGAAGGCGTTCGTCCCATCCACGCGGACGAAGCCCGGCATCCCGCCTCGATGGGACACGTCGACACCCCTCGCGTTTTGCGGCCCGGAAGATGTATTCGCCGATGCAATGAACAGCGTATCGGCACGTTTCAGTAGCGCGCGATCCACGTCCGACAGTTCAGACGCCCGCTGCTGCGAAAATGATCCGAACGCATGCGGTCGGGTGCGCCATTCAGGCTCGCGGCCCTGAATGTATTTTGGACAGTTGCCGAAGCTCTGACTGACGCCGATCGTCATGCCGGTGCCGTCGATGTCGGTCACGACGCCATTGACGCGATTGCGGCGACGTGTCGGAAACGCTATTCCGAGCCCGCCGAATAGCGCGCCGGGCGTCCACGTTCCCGTCAGCGGATCGTCGGGCAATTCGCCGCCGGCAATGCGAAGCGTGCGGACGTCCGGCGACGATATAAAGCCTGCCGGCCCGACCCGCCACGTTGCCCACGGCTGTCCCGATGCATCGATGCCGCCGACGATCATGAACGGCAATTGCGCAAAGAACGTGCGGTGTTGATCCGGCAAGTCGTTGCGGATGCCGCGGCGCCCCAGAGGATCGACCGCATCCCGGAAGCCCGCACGCTCCTGCGCAGCGAGTTCTCCCGCATGAAACGGTGATTCGACGCTGGAAGCGCCAGCGGCCGCGTCAAAAGTCTGGGGCATCGCGTGCTCCATGCGAATACGTTATTCGGCGAGCATGCCCGCCTTGGTGACAGGCATGTCGACGAAACGGGGCAACGCCTCGATCCGACGCAGCCATCCGCGAAGGTTGGGATACGGATCGAGAGAGATGCCGCCCTCAGGCGCGTGCGCGATATACGAATAGCCCGCGATATCGGCAATCGTCGGATCGTCGCCTGTTGCAAATCGCTTCGATTCGAATTCGGCCTCCAGCACATCGAACAATTTCACCGCGATGGACTTCGCAGTTTCATGGTTCAACTTCGCACCAAACACCGTCGCGAGCCGGGCCGCGCACGGTCCGTATGCGATCTGGCCGGCTGCGAGCGACAGCCACCGCTGCACCGCCGCCGCGCGCTGCGGGTCCTCGGGCAACCACGTCGAATCGCCGTAACGCTTTGCCAGATAGATGAGAATTGCATTCGAGTCGTACAGCACAAAAGCGCCGTCTTCGATTACCGGCACCTGACCGAACGGATTCATTTTCAGAAATTCCGGGCGTCGATTGTCCCCGGCCGACATGTCGACCAACGTGACCTCGTACGGCAAATCGAGCAGTTCGAGAAAAAGCAGCACTCTGTGCCCATGGCCGGAGAGCGGTGTCGTATAGAGGCGGATCGGTTTCCCAGGCTTCGGTGCGTTGGACATGCGATAGCTCCTTGTCGGTAGCGTCGCCATTGTTTTGCGACATACACAGCGTATCGCGACGCGAGTCGCCGAAGAAGAGGGATAATCGAAAAATGACAGTCCACTCAAATTGAACAATAGCGATGACCGACCTTCGTGATGTGAACCTGAATCGACTGGTGATCTTCGTGCAGGTGGTGAAGGCCGGATCGCTGACGGCGGCCGCGGCGCGCCTCGGCCTCGCGAAAACGATGGTCAGCACGCACATGCAGCGACTGGAATCTGAAGTCGGCGTCAATCTGCTGACCCGAACCACCCGGCGACTGAGTCTGACGGAAGCGGGCCGTCGCTTCTACGAAGCGGCCTGCGACATCCTTCATGCGGCAGAAACCGCAATCGACGAAATCTCGCGCGACAACATCGCGCTGCGCGGGACGCTGCGAGTGAGCGCGCCGGTCGATTATGGTTCGCTCGTGGTCGCTCCCGCGCTGGTCACGCTGCGCAATGCCCATCCGCAGTTACGGGTAGAGCTGCTATGCAACGACCGCTATGTCGATCTGATCGAGGAAAACATCGATGTCGCGATCCGGCTTGGCAAGCTGGCCGATTCGACTTATCGATCGGTGAAGATCGGCAGCTATGTTCGTTGGCCGGTCGCGACGCCTGCATTCGTCGACGCACACGGCACGCCGGGGAAACCGGAGGATTTGACGCGCTTGCCGTTCATCGCCGCATCCGCTTTACCTCGGCCGCTGACGTTCGATCTCGTCAACGCCAGCGGCACGAAGAAACACGTCCGCTGTCAGAGCGCATTCATTGCAAACACGGCGCCGGCTTGCAGAGCCGCGACACTGGCAAGCGGCGGCTTTGCAGTATTGACGGAATTTTCCATCGGCACAGATATACGGTCTGGGCAACTTGTGCGGCTATTGCCCGGCTGGCAAACACCCGAGGCCGAAATCCGCGCGGTGTTCCCGCCATCGGACCGGGTTCCCGCCAAAGCACTCGCACTCGCGCAAGCATTGCAGCGCGCAATTGGCGGAGCCAGCCGATCATTGCCCCGCGCATGAGCGCGGCGGCCGATGAAAGCGGCCAGCCCACGCGCGAGAAATACGTTCGTCAATCTTTATCGACCGACGCGCGATAGATTTCGTCGATCGACTCGGCCAGTGCCGCATTGAACTCCTCGTCGGTCATCGATTGCGTCAGGTCGTTGATCAGCGCGCGCGAGAAACTCGCGATCAATCCGTGATTCGCTTTCAGCCGCCGGCATGCGTCGGCGCGCGTATAGCCGCCTGAAAGCGCCACCACCCGCAGCACGCGGGGATGCTCGATCAGCGGTTGATAGAAATCCGCGACGTCGGGAATCGTCAGCTTGATCATCACGCGACGCGATTCGGGCAGCACGTCGAGCCCCTTGATCAGTTCGGCGCGCAGCGACGCTTCCGCACCGGCCTTGTCCGGCGTATCGATCGACACTTCCGGTTCGAGGATCGGCATGAGCCCGTATGCGTCGATTTCCTTCGCGTAGTCGAACTGCTGACGTACGATCGCCGCAATGCCATCCGACGAATGACGGCTGATCACCGAACGCATCTTCGTGCCGAACACGCCGAGCCTCACCGCGCGTTCGAGCAGCGGACCGAGGCCGGGAATCGGCTTCATCAGCCGCACGCCGTTCACTTCGGGCTCCAGTCCCTTGTCGACTTTCAGAAATGGCACGACGCCGCGATCTTCCCACAGGAACGACGGCACCGGCTTGCCCTGCGCCTGACCGTCCATCGTCGCTTCGAACAGGATCGCGCCGAGAATCCGCTCGCCGGTGAACGCCGGCGCGCTGATGATGCGCACGCGCATCTCATGGATCAGGCGGAACATTTCGGCATCGCCGTCATAGGCGGAATCGGGTATCCCATACTGGCGCAGCGCGCCGGGCGTCGAGCCGCCGCTCTGGTCCAATGCCGCGATGAATCCCGGTTTCTCGCGAATCTGCGCAAGCATGCTGTTCTGGTTCACGGTCATGTCCTCCTTTAAAGAGCCGACATCGCATCCCATACCACTCGTCGAAATTTTCGCGCGTGCTTTCGCGCGCCGGCGTCGCGCGTATTGCACTGATCTCGAGCCGCTGGCATAGAATGGGCCGCCGTGGAAAAGGCTGTGCGCCCCATACACGGCTAGTTCCTTCGATCGAGGCTGCACCGCAACTTCGGTGCCGCACTGTTTTACGGAGTCGCCATGAGCGCCGCAATTGCCGAAGAGGTTACCATCGCTCGCGAAATCTGGCTCGTCCGCCACGGCGAAACCGAGTGGAGCCGGTCGGGCCAGCACACGGGCCGCACCGATGTGCCGTTGACCGATTACGGCCGGGATCAGGCGCGTGCGCTCGCGCCTGCGCTCGCCGCGCAGCGCTTCGACGCCGTGCTGTCGAGCCCGATGACTCGCGCGCTCGACACCTGCCGGCTCGCAGGTTTCGGCGACGTCGCGCAAATCGAGCCCGCGCTGCTCGAATGGGACTACGGTCGATATGAAGGACTGACCACGCCGCAGATCCGCACGCAGATGCCGGACTGGAACGTATGGAGCGGGCCGGTTCCGCGCGGCGAGAGTCTCGATCAGATCGAGGCGCGCGCGAAGACGCTGATCGACCGGTTGCTGCCGATGATGCCCGCGCGCATCGTACTTTTTTCACACGCGCATTTTCTGCGCACGCTCGCCGGCTGCTGGATCGGCGACGCGGCGGTGCTCGGCGCGCATTTCACGCTCGATACGGCGTCGATCAGTATCCTCGGCTTCGAGCGCGACCATCGGGCAATTCGTCAGTGGAATGTCGTCGCTGGCGCTCGTTAGCAAACGTCACACGCCATAGCTAGCGGTGACGGTTGACCTGCCTCGACGGGGCCAATACGGCGCACCATGCAACATCGCCCGCGCGTCACGAAACGCACGGGCGGAAAACAGGCAAAAAATGCGGCCAGTCAGACGTTCGGCTTCGGCGCCGCCGCGCGCGCGGCCTTCTCGCGTTCGACGCGCTCGGTCACGTCGCGCGCCATCGCCACCGAGCCGATCACCTGTCCCGCGTCGTCTTTCACGAGCGAGAACGACATCTCGACGTAAAGCTTCTGCCCGTCGTTGCGCACCGCCCGCGTGAGCGTCGGATGACCGCCGAGCCGCGTGTTGCCGCTGCCGATCGCCGCGTCGAAACCCTTCCAGTGCGGCGCGCGCAGATGTTCCGGGATGATGATGTCGAGGCTCTGCCCAATGGCCTCGTTCGGCGCGAACCCGAATAGCCGGCTCGCCGCGTTGTTCCAGCGCTCGATCTTGCCGTCGCGCGACGCGTAGATGAGAGCGTCGGAAGTCTGTTCGATGATCCAATCTGAAAGCATGAGGCAATCGTCCTGATCAGGGTTTCGACTGAATTGGCGAACGCTGCATGGGATGCGCGATGCGCCTGCGCGTTGCCGCGCCGGCGCGCCGCCGTGCTGCCGCGACCGCACCCACCCGGGCGCGCCGCTTCACCACTTCCCGTGGCGCCGAGCCCAAACCGGCGAATCGCCCGGCGTCCTCACTGCGCGCCGCGATCGATTCGGACAAGCCATCGCCGATCAACCAGGTGACACAAGCCCCTGCCAACACAGCGACGACGCCGATGAAGAACACGTTCCACATGTCCGGCTCCCCGATGGTAGACGATAGAATGCTGCTCCGGAACGAATTGCGGATGCAGCGCATCCAGTGGCCCCTTGCCGGCCCGACCGAGGCGCTCGCCGGCACACCACGGATGAACCATTTTCGACGCGTCAGATGCCTGTCGTCCAAGACGATATTGCGATCGTCACGATAAGCGCGCCTTATGGGCCTTATGGAGAATGCGATCTTGATGCTTCGCCCGCTTCGCTATGTGATGACGGTCGCCGAGTTGAAGAATTTCACGCGCGCCGCCGAAATGCTGCATGTTTCGCAGCCCGCGCTGTCCCAGCAGATCCGCCAACTGGAACGCGAACTGGGCGGCGCGCTGTTCGATCGCAGTGGCCGCGTGGTCACGCTCACCGAATTCGGGCGCGCGTACATCGAGCACGCGAGGCAAGCGCTCGATCATCTGGAAGCGGGCAGGCGGGCGCTTCATGAAGTGCGCTCGCTGTCGCGCGGACTGCTGCGCGTCGCGTATACGCCGACGTTCGCCGAATATCTGATCGGCCCTGCATTGCGGCGCTTTCAGGACGCTTACCCAGCGATTGCGATCGAAGCGAAAGAGTTGCCGCACGACGAGATCGAAAGCGGGCTGGACGGCGATGCGCTCGATGTCGGCATCGGCTTCACGGATGTGCGTTCGAGCGAGATCGAGGCCGAGCCGCTCTTTGCCGAGCATATGGCGTTGCTCGTCGGGTCGAGCCATCTGCTTGCGCGGCAGCGTCGTCACACCGTCACGCGCGAACAATGGCAGGAAATTCCGCTTGCGTTGCTGAGCCGCGATTTCGTCGTCCGACGATTCGCGGATGCGTATTTCCGCGCGAATGAGTTGCGGCCGCCGGTGATGCTGCAGGCGAATGCGGTCGGGATCGTGCTGAAACTCGTCAAGGAGGGGCGGCTCGCCACAGTGATGCCGTCGGCGGTGTTGCGCGAGCATCGGGGCATCGTCAGCGTGCCGGTCGATCCGCCATTGCCGCAGCGTACCGTCGCGCTGCTGCAGCGTCGGCGCGGATCGCGCACGCTCGCGGCGACGGCATTCGCGAAGGTGCTGGCCGACGTGGTCGAGTCGGAAGGGCTCGCGGTAAGGGGGCGATGACTCGCCCCCTTGCACGCATCAGCGCATCAATGGCTGTATAGCAATGCATTCAGGCGGGCCAACGAGCCGTCCTTTTCCGCCTGAATCAACTCCTGCATCACCTCCGCTCGGGTTTTTCCGACCGGTGCGACGCCGGCGGTCATCGACGCTGTTTGCGACGCTGGCGTTCCCGCCTGCGACACGATTGTCGGCGCGTTGCCCGATGCGGCCGGCGCAACGTCCGGTTCCGCGGCGCTGACGTGCGACGCGACGACGGCCAGGGTGGCAACTGCGATCCACGTAGTGTGTCTCATGAAAATCTCCGCTAGTCTACCAGGGACCCCGCAGCGTCGTGCCCATCGACATCGTCGTCGGGCGCCGCCGCGCGGGACCGTTACGCCGCTCTGATCGCACGCGCTTGGTGCGTTTGGATCAGCTCGACGTGTTCCTGCATAACCGGTAAAGCGGATGTCTTATTCCCACGGATTCACTCGTGGTCGGCAGTGCAAAAAAGCCGGGAATAAATCGGTCTTGCCCGCGGTATACGGCGAAGAAAGCGCACTGTCCGTCATCACACCGCGCTTTCGCTGCTTTCCACGCGCAGACCGCCCGCGCCACGGCGCAGCGTCTGCTGGGCCTCCAGATAATCGGTGACCTCCACGTTGGTCACGAAACTCGCAGCCGACGAAGCCGCGAGAATATCGTTCGCGTCCTGCGGTTTCGCAATCCCGAAGCCCTGCACGTAGTCCACGCCGAGTTCCTTCAGTGCGCGCAACGTGCCGGCGTCTTCGACCCATTCGGCGATGCTGCGCATGCCGAGATTGCGTGCAAGCGCAATGATCGCTTCGACGATCGCGATGTCGGCCGGATGATTGCACATCGTGCGCACAAATTCGCCGTCGATCTTCAGTGCGTCGGCCGACAGCTTCTTCAGATAACGCAGCGATGTCTGACCGGCTCCGAAATCGTCGAGCGCGATCTTCGCGCCCATCGCGTGCAGGCGGGCGATAAAGCGCTCCGTATGTTCGAGATCCTGCAGCGCGACGCTTTCGGTGATCTCGATGCACAGGTAGTGAACGACGTCCTCGTAGCGCAAGAACAGCGCGAACAGTTCGTCGAGAAAGTGCTCGTCGTTCAGCGAACCGCCGCTCAGATTCACGCACACGAAGCGCGTGCGCGACAGCGACGCGCGGTTCTCGCTGAGCCATGCAAGCGTCGTCGACAGCACCCAGCGGTCGACCGCGATGATCGTGCCCGACTCCTCGGCGGCGGCAATCAGCTTTGCCGCCGTCGCGACCGAACCGTCCGGCATGCGTCGACGCAGCAGCACTTCGAAATCGAGTGCTTCCGTCGGCGTGCGGACCGACATGATCGGTTGCATCACAAGGAACAGCCCGTCGGGCAATCGGCTCTGTCCCAGCACTTCGATCAGGTTGATCTCCGCGGCGACCTCCTCGAACGCGGGCGCGCCCTTGCGCAGTGCGACGAGACGCTCGTTGCCGGCGCGCTTCGCGGCGCGACATGCACGGTCCGCATACGCGAGCGCGTCGAGCACGCGTTCGCCCGGCGAGCATTCGACCACGCCGACCGCGCCTCTCACCTGCAGCACGCGCGTGTCGACATGAAACGGCGCGGCGTTCAGCGCCGTCACCAGTGCGCGGCAACGCGCGATGGCGTCGTCGATCGGCATGTTCGCGAGCACGCAGACGAATTCGTCGCCGCCGATGCGCCCGATCGGCACGTCAGGCCCGAGACACTCCACGAGTCGTGCTGCGACGTGACGCAGTATTTCGTCTCCGGTCCCGTGGCCGAACAGGTCGTTGAACAGCTTGAACCGTTCCAGATCGAGGTAGGCGAGCGCCCACGGGCCGCCGGTGCGGCATTGCCGGCCGATGGCGTGTTCGAGGCCGCGACGGTTCAAGAGACCCGTCAGCGGGTCGTGCTCGGCAAGAAAGTGCAGGCGTTCGACCGCCTTGGCGCGGTCGGTCACGTCTTCGAGCGAGCCCTCGATGAAGCCGTCCGCGCGGATCGCTCGCAGCGAGTAGCGCCGCGAGTGTGTCGTCGTGTCGGGCGCGCCGTCGAGTTCGATCGACGCGGAGTCGTCGCGCGCGAGGAGGTCGGAGAGGGCACGCTCGGCGCCCGGCGCGAAATAGTCGGCCCAGCGATGCGTACCGTGATGCTCGCGCGGCAGGCCGAGCATCGAATCGAGCGCCGGATTGGAGCGAACGAAACAGCTTTGTGCGTTCAGCGTGAAAAGACCGATTGGCGTGAGGTCATAGGTGTGGCGCAGCTCGGTCTCCATTTGCCGGCGACTCTCGCGCTCTTCACGCATGCGTTCCGCGATCGCGAATGCGCAAAGCACGCTCGACGACAGTGCCGTCACCACGGGGCTCATCGTGCCGGCGAGAGCTTCCCAACCGAAGGCGGCGGCGAGTACTTCGGAAAGCGTCGCGAACAACACGATCGCCATTGACGCGGCGTACCAGAACACGGTCCGCGAGCGCGCCTTGATGATCAACTGCGCGAGAAAGTAAATCAGCACCGCAATGCAGAAAGTGGCACTTGTCCAGAGCACCGGAATGAAATGCTCGTAATTCAGCGTAAATGCGGCGAGCATCAGTATGCAGCCGACATACCGCACGGCGCGCAGGCTCCAGCGCAGGCCGATCGTTTTTAGCTCGCGATGAAACAGCTGTGAAAAAAGCGACGTAGTCAGCACGTAATAGCCGGCGAAGGTGAATTGCCGCAAGAACGCAATATGGTCCGGCGAAATGTGCCGGTCGAGCCATTCGGTATCGAAACCCATTGCGTTGGCACTCAGCCGGAGATTGCCGACGAGCCATGCAGCAAAGATCACATAGGTCCATTCACGGTTGATGATTGCCGTGACGAACACGAAGATCGCGAGCGTCAGCAATCCACCGGTGATCAACGATGCGCTGCGCTGGAAATCGAGCGCCGTCACCTCGAGCTTGTCGCGGCTCGATGCGGAAGCGGTGATATACGCGGGCCCGGAGAAGGTGCCTCGGCATAGCACCGGCGACGGGCTCGCGTGTTCGTCGAGCTTCAGTGCAAAGCCCGCCTTGTTGTAGCGCATCTCGCCGCTCGTGCCGTGCCGGTCGCCCGCGCCGAGCGGAGCCAGGTCGGGCGTCGTTTGCCAGCAGGAGAGGGTCTGCGCGTGCCTGGACGGCAGGTCGATGAAGGTACCGCCGCCACCGCGGAGAACCGGCGCGGTGACCAGGAACCAGAAAGGCGTTTCCGCAAGATGGGTACTGAAGCGGGCAGTGGACCGAACGTCGCGCAAACGGACGATCGCAGCTTCAGGTGTCAGCGTCGACAACGGATCCGCAGCGACGGGAAAGCTGAGTGCGACCGTCCCGGTGGTATCGAGCTGATGCGGGGCCCAGAGCAGGACTGCGGCGCTGCCGAGGACAATGACAAATGGTGCCACGTACACTGAGAACCGATGAAAAGCCCAACCAGTCAGTCGGTCACGAAACGTCCAACTTACGCTTGTCATTTGCTGCCCCTACGATGATTTCATTCTCGTTGTCGCTGCCGTGCCGCGAGACCGGCGGCAACGCATGACCGATGCACCACCGCCGACCTGCTGTCCGCCCGAATGCCGTCGGGCGAACATTGTGCCTTACGCTTCGCTCAGCGAGTGTAGCAACGCAGGGACTATGCCGGCGGCGCCGCTGCGCTCAGTGCCGCCGCCGGCCTTTGCTTCGTTCGACCGGACGTTGACGTCGATGTCCGGGTGGTCCGTTTCGAAGAAGAACGGAAGGAACGAATGGTTCACTTTCGCCCAGCGCTGACGGACTAAAGCAACCGGCTTCGCCATCACCCGATGCGGCAACCCGCCGACGTGCGCCATCGGCAGAAACTCATGTTGGCCGTACACATCTTCGAACAGCATCGCCTCGTACTCGCGATCGAGCGGTGCACGCGCCGTCACGACCATCCAGTCGACGCCGTTCTGCGCACAATACAGGTAGTACGCCTTGCACAACGCCACCTTCACCAACCGACCGATCACACCGCGCTCGACGCCCAGCCGCGTCGCCTCGGCGAGGTTCGCCTGACCCAGCCAATCCGGCAGGCGAATCGACTGTTCGACCGCGAGCGGTCCGAATGCATTCGTCTGGATCCGCATCGTGCCGAGCGGACCGCCATCCAGGCGGGACTGAGCGAGCAACACGACAGTGCCGGGCGCTGCATCCAATGCCTCGACGCCCATGGTCTCGGCAAATTCCGGCAAGTGGCGCCGATAGGCGATACGGCGCATCTCGACGGCCATATCGAGTTCCGACGGGCTGCTTACCACCTTGATCGTAAACGGCAACGTTTCCGTCTTCTTTAGGGTGCCTTGATTGAAGCTTGCTTCGAACGGCGCGTAATCCGAATTCCGCGCCAGAACGATTGAGTGAATACGGTCCATTTCAACCCCATAACAATTGAGAATTAAAGATTTGCCGGCACGGAGCGACGCTGCCGCCCCTGACGCGACAAACTAGATTCTCACGAACACAAAGGATCCGATGCGCATAGCCGCGAAAATTAGAAGAGGGTTTTTTCAAGTCCCGCTTCGTAATCCCGATTACGCGAAGCGCAAAAATGCGGAATTTTTCTTTTTAAATGCAGACGCAAACGTTTAAGCCGTCGATTCGTGCATCGATACGTGCAATGGACGACGAACCTGCCGGCTCCGCCTCGCGTCGCGAAAATCGCGATGACGCGTTGTATGCTGAAAGCAACCCGACGGTGTATGCGGGCTGCATGAAGGAGGACGTCAGGCGAAGGTCGTTACCCGAAGTCGCGACCACCCGCCGGACAGGTGCTTATTTCCCGACCTTATCGGAGATATCGGCCTCGCGCTTATCCGTGCGCGCAAGCTTCGCCTTGATCTTCTGCCACCAGCCCGAGTGGGGCGGCGCCGTCCTTTTGATGCGATACGAATCCCGCTTCACGAACACGTTGTAGTAATGGATGTATTTGAGCCTGGTCGGCTTCCATACGGGACCACGAAAGGCTCTTTGCTTGCACGTGATGCCAAGGTTTTGTTCGTGTTCGATATACGCGCGCATGCGGACATAAAACTCCGCCATGATCGGCCAGATCGTTTCTCGAAGAAATGGCTCGTCGATATCGCCGACTTCGACGCCGGCGCACAGATATTCGTAAAAGCCGAGTATGTGCTGAACCGACTCCACGATGGGGAACCTGGCCTGACCCGCCGTGAATTCCCATTCGGACGGCTTCCCTCTCGCTTCGAGCAATGCATCCGCTTCCTCCGGTTTCATCACCGAGCCTTCCGGCCAACGGGACATGACATTGATCCGGTGGTTGTTGAATATTTCGCTCAGACGAAAATGAAACAGGACGTTCAGCGTATGTTGCTTGCGGGCATTGCGGGCAGTCTGGTTGCGCTGGCCGATCCAGCCGATCGTGGCCATGATGGCGGCCAGCGACGTCACGGCTTCAGGAGGCCGGTTCGCGTTGAACAGATAAATCGGGAGCGCCAGAAAAAGGATCGTCACGACGATCAAAAGCCCGCCGGCGTCCCGGCGACGAAACACATATCGATGGAATATCCGCACGAGTATCGCCACGACGGCGACTGTCACAGCGAAGGCTTCGAGCAGCATTTCCTGCGATTTCTGCGGAAGGGCGAGAATGGCCTTAAGCGATTCTTGCGAATAGCTGGTCTTAAGAAGGCCGCCTGCCAATATCGCTGCAACGACAAACAGCAGTAGCGTGATATCCAGCTTCGGTCGGTGTCGATATTCCGCCATCGTCCCCTCCATGGCCGAGCCTGCAATGGTCGCCGGGCGTCATATTTGTCCGTCTGCCGGGCGAGCCAGCCAATATCAAACGCCGAACCACTGCGCATTCAAACCGCCCGATAAAGATTTGCGTGCGGAAACGAACGGATGCGGGGAATATCGATGTGAACTGAATGCGTCATTTGCAAACCATTGTCCCGCCAGACAAAAAAAGACGGCATCGGCGCTATGCCGATGCTGTCTTCGTACGACGAGGCCGGAGCGTGGCGTCCGGCACGGTCATCAATGCGGAATCATTCCGGTCAACACGTACGCCTGAGCGAGCGTAACTACGCCGACGATCGCGGCGAAAAACAAGCTGTGCCTGACGGTGAAGCGAAACAGCGAAGCCTCCTTGCCGACGAGTCCGGTTGCCGCGCACGCCACCGCGATCGACTGGGGCGAGATCATCTTGCCGCTCACGCCGCCCGACGTATTGGCCGCGACAAGCAGCGTGTCCGACACGCCGATCTGATGCGCAGTCGTATGCTGCAGCGGCGCGAACAGCGCGTTCGACGACGTGTCCGAACCGGTCAGGAACACGCCGAGCCAGCCGAGGAAAGGCGAGAAGAACGGGAACGCCGCGCCGGTGCCGGCGAGCGCGAGGGCGAGCGTCGACGAGATGCCCGAGTAGTTCGCGACGAATGCAAACGCGAGCACGAGGCCGATTGACAGCACCGGACGACGCAGTTCGCCGAGCGTGGCGAAGAACGTCGCGATCGCGTCGCGCGGCTTCATGCGCAGCAGCGCGATCGACAGCAGCGCGGTCAAGAAAATCGCCGTGCCGGTCGCGGAGATCAGGTCGAGCTTGAACACGGCGTCGATGGGCTTCGGCGATGCGACGATCGGCGCGGCGCGGACCACGAGCAGGTCGAGCGCCGGTACGTGGAAGCTCAGCACCGTCTGCGCGAGTGCGCCCTTCGCGGCGAACAGCGCCTTGAACGACTTCGTGCTCCAGACCGTGACGATCGCCGTCAGCAGCAGGAACGGCGCCCATGCGCGGACCGTCTGCGCGGGCGTGTACGGCGATGCCTGACGCGAGCCGCCGCCGAACGACGCGCCACCGCCGAACCCGCCGAGCGTCGCGGCGCCGCCGCTACCGACGCGAACCGACGCGTGCGCCGACTGCGACGCACGACGCGGCTGCCACACCTTCAGGAACGATGCGAGCGCGACGAGGCTCACGAGCGACGACGTGATGTCCGGCAGTTCCGGTCCGATGTGATTCGACGTGAAGTACTGCGTGATCGCGAAGCTGCCGCCCGCGACGAGCGCCGCCGGCCACGTTTCCTTCACGCCGCGCTTGCCGTCCATGATGAACACGAGCCAGAACGGCACGAACAGCGACAGCAGCGGCAACTGGCGGCCGGTCATCGCGCCGATCAGGAACGGGTCGATGCCCGTCACCTGGCCCGCGACGATGATCGGAATGCCCATCGCGCCGAACGCGACCGGCGCGGTGTTCGCGATCAGGCACAGGCCCGCTGCGTACAGCGGTTCGAAGCCGAGGCCGACGAGCAGCGCCGACGTGATCGCGACCGGCGCGCCGAAGCCGGCTGCGCCTTCGAGAAACGCGCCGAACGAGAAGCCGATCAGCAGCAACTGCAGCCGCTGGTCATCGGTGATCGACAGCACCGACGCGCGGATGACCTCGAACTGCCCGGTCTTCACGACGATCTTGTAGAGGAACACCGCGGTCACGATGATCCACGCGATCGGCCACAGGCCGTACGCGAAACCGAAGCCGGCCGACGCGAGCGCCTGTTTCGCCGGCATCCCGTATTCGAATACGGCGACGGCGAGCGCGAGCAGCAGCGTGATCGACGCGGCCACGTGCCCCTTCAATTTCAATCCGGCGAGCGCGACGAAGAAGAACAGAATCGGAATGGCCGCGACGGCGGCGGACAGCCACAGGCCGCCTAACGGGGTGTAAATCTGGGTCCAGGGTTGCACGGGGTCTCCTCCGCAAAGATGGTTCGAAAATAGATCGGCGGCACGCTGCGTTCTTTGGCAGCGTGCGTCGGCCCGCTCTAGCCGCGTGACGCGGAAAGCGGGCCCTGCGCTTATTCGGGCTGGCCGCGCTCGCGCAGCAGGTCGTGCAGGCTGCGCGGCGCGGGCTTCAGTGGCGTGCGATGGCGGGTCCAGCCCATTTGCTGCGACGGCGTCCACGCGCGCAGACGCGTCGCCGCCCAGCGCAGCGCACGAAACGCTCGCGGATGCGCGAACGCGCCGCTCCAGAAGCGCCACACGAACTGTTCGCCGCGCTTGTGATTCGCGCCCTGGCCGCGCAGCGGATGCGCGACGGCTTCGTCGGGCGCGCGGTTCGCTTCGGTGCGCAGCCGCACGAGCAGTTGCGGAATCGGAATGCGGACCGGACACACCTCGCCGCACGCGCCGCACAGGCTCGATGCGGTCGGCAGATCGGCGGTCGCATCGAGACCGAGCAGGTGAGGGGAAATGATCTTGCCGATCGGCCCGGGATAGGTCGTGCCGTAAGCGTGTCCGCCGATGCGCGCATACACCGGGCAATGGTTCATGCACGCGCCGCAACGGATGCATTGCAGCGTCGCGCGCAGTTCGCCGTCCGCGTACGCCTGGCTGCGGCCGTTGTCGAGCAGCACGACGTGCACTTCGCGCGGACCGTCGAGTTCGCCGACGCGGCGCGGGCCGCTGATCAGGTTGAAGTACGTGGTGATCGGCTGGCCGGTCGCCGAGCGCGTGAGGAGGCTGGAAAGCGGCACGATGTGTTCGAGCTTCGCGACGACCTTCTCCATCCCCATGATCGCGATGTGGACGTCGGGCACCGTCGTCGACATCCGGCCGTTGCCTTCGTTCTCGACGAGCCACAGCGTGCCGGTGTCGGCGGCCGCGAAATTCACGCCGGACAGGCCGATGTCCGCGTCGACGAATGCGCGGCGCAGCGCGCGCCGGCCGGTCTGGATCAGCGCGTCGACGTCCTCGGTATACGGCGTGTCCGGAATGTGCTTCTCGAACAGATGCGCGATGTCGCTCTTCGTCTTGTGAATCGCGGGCATCACGATGTGCGACGGCTTCTCGCCGGCGAGCTGGACGATGTATTCGCCCATGTCCGACTCGATGCAGTCGATCCCGCGTTCGCCGAGGTAATGGTTGAGCTCGATCTCCTCGCTCGCCATCGACTTGCCCTTGATCACGCGCTTTGCGCTGCGCCGCGCCGCGATCTCGTGCACGATCCGGTTCGCGTCGTCGGCGGTCTCGGCCCAGTGCACCTGCACGCCGTTCGCGCACAGCTTCGCTTCGAGTTGTTCGAGCAGTTCCGGCAGACGCGCGAGCGCGTGCTGGCGCACCGCTTCGCCGAGGTCGCGCAGCGCTTCCAGCTCGTCCGCTTCGGGAAACTGCGCGCTGCGCTTGTTCTGCAGGAAGTCCATCGCGCCGCGGAAGCTCCTGCGCAACTGCGGGTCGTCGAGCGCGGCGCGGGCGCGCGCGCGGAAGTCGGCGCCCGGGACGAAATGCAGCGTGCTTTCGGTGGTCGTGCTCATGCGGTGGGGGACTGTTCGGACTCGTCGGTGACGATGACGACCCACAGCGCGCGCGGTCCGTGCGCGCCATAGGCGAGGGTCTGCTGGATATCCGAGGTCTTCGACGGACCGGATACCAGCACGAGGTTCGTCGGCATGCCGTCGCGCCAGCGCTCGTTCGCGGCGGCCGCATGCAGGTCGGCGTGCAGCGTGTTCGCGTGGATCAGCGCGACGTGCAGCGGCGGCACGAGGGAGACCGTGCGCGGCGAGCGCGCATCCGGTTCGATGATCAGCGTGCCGGTCGACGCGATGCCGGAGCGCACGACGGTGAAGCCCGCGTCGATCGTGTCGAAGAGCAGGTCCTTCCAGGCCTCGATCGGCAGTTCATACGATTGCGCGGCGACGGTATCGGGCAGCGCACGAGCGAGTGCGGAGCCCTCGGGGCACGCGGTATCGAACAGCACGCGCCGTACGCCGGCCGCCGCCAGCCGGCGTGCGAGTTCGGCGGACCACGCGTCGGCGCTCGCGCGAAATACATCGGCATGCGAAGCTTCGAGCATTCGCTGGAACTGGTCCACGCGTGCCGGCTGCGAATCCGACTCGTTCGTGCGGCGGCTCGCGTAGTGCATGTCGATGCGGCTGTCGATCGCGCCGACGGCCCCAGCGGAGCCCGGCGCGTTGTCGCGCAGCCGGCCGAGAATGCGTGCTCGCGCGCGATTCGATTCGCTGGCCGACGTCGACGGCGGCGCGGTGTCCGGGGTGCGGGTCATGCGGCTTCTCCGTTGCGTCGCGTGCGGCGCCACAGGAACGACGCGAGGTGCTCGACCTGAAGCGGCGCGCCTTTGTGCTCGGCGGCGTGGCCGATGTTCAGCAGGCATCCGCAGTCGGCGGACACGAGTCGATCGCAGCCGGTCGCGCAGGCCGATGCGAGCTTGTCGGACACCATCGCACCGGAAATGTCCGGATGCTTCAGCGAGAACGTCCCGCCGAAGCCGCAGCATTCCGATTCGCGCTCATGTTCGACGCGCGTGACGCCCGGCAGCGAATCGACAAGTTCGACGCCATGCACGCGGGTGCCCATTTCGCGGCGCGCGGCGCACGACGTGTGCAGCACGACGCGTTCTTCGGCGCGGCCGTCGGCGAGCGCCTGGCTGAAATCCACCTTCAGCACGCGCAGCAGGAATTCGCCGAGTTCATACACGCGCTGGGACAACTCGCGCGCCAACGCGGCCGCCATCGGGTCGTCTTCGAACAGACGCGGCCAGTGGTGCCGCATCATCCCCGCGCACGATCCGGACGGCACGATGACCGGCCACGGGTTCGCGAACAGGCCGAGCTGCGCGCGCGCCACTTCGCGCGCCTGTTCGGGGTTGCCGCTGCTGTACGCGGGCTGCCCGCAGCAGCTTTGATTGCGCGGGAAGTGCACCGTCAGTCCTTCGCGTTCGAGCAGACGGACCGCGTCGACGCCGGCCTCGGGCACGAACAGGTCGACGAGGCAGGTCGCGAACAGATAGACGTCGGTAGGCGCGTGGGCGGGGTAGAGCCGTTCCTTCATGGGTCGCTGATATCCGGTTTCGCGCCGCGCACACGGTCGGCAGCGAGTTGACGCGGATGATTCCCTCTTCCGTCGCGACCGACAAACTGGTTGGACCACTGCGGGGATCGCGGGCAAAATGGCGGCCTTGGCAAGGAGCGGGCGATGGCGGAAACGGGGAACGGGCAGGGACGCGTCGAGGCGGTGATGAGGCGGATGGAAACGGCGCTGCTCGACGGCACGTGGCAGGCGGGCGCGCGGCTGCCGTCCGAGCGCGAGCTTGCCGCGCAATTCGGCGTGTCGCGCAACACGGTGCGCGAGGCGATCCAGCGGCTCGCCGCGCGCGGGCTGCTGCAGAGCCGCCACGGAACCGGCGTGTTCGTGACCGAACAATTGCGGACCGGCGTCGCGTCGCCGTGGGGACAACTGATCGGCGATCATCCGGCGCTGCGCGACGACATCCTCGAGTTTCGCCGCGTGCTGGAAGGCGCGACCGCGTACTTCGCGGCGCTGCGCGCGGGGCCGGAGGACATCGAGCGCATCCGCGCGGTGCTGGCCGAACTGGAAACGAGCCGCGCCGCCGACGACAAGACCGCCGAGGCCGGCGCCGACGCGCGTCTGCACGAGGCGATCGCGCTGGCGTCGCACAACGCGATGTTCCTGCACCTGCATACGAGCGTGCTGAGCGTGCTGCGCGAGCACATCACGATCCAGGGGACGGGCTTGCGCGAGCAGGGCGACGCGTCGTCGGCGATGCTGCTGCTGCAGCACCGGACTCTGTGCGATGCGATCTGCTCGGGGCGTCCGGAGGAGGCGCGCACGGCGATGCAGGGGCATATCGACTTCGTGCGCGCGCAGTTGGGCGAGGAGTCGACGCGCGCCGAAAGTGGTCCGACCTCTGCGAAATCGGCGGTACGGCGCAGCGCAAAGGCGCGCGCACCAAGGGTAAACGAGGGGTGATCGGCGTAGCGGATGCTTGCGGTCCGGCGGAGGTTCGCCGGAAAGACGGAACTGTTCTCCCCGTCTCGGCGAGAACAGTTCCGGTCAGATCGCGGCGGATCAGCGGGCGCTGATCATCATGGCGACAGTGGCCTGGCTACTGAGGCCGTTCGAGTCGACCGTGGTCACGGTGAACTGGTAGCTTCCCGCGACCGGGTTCTGCCAGGCGACGGTCACCCCTTGGCCGCAGCCCGCGAACGTGACGCCCGGCGGCGCGCCGACGATCGTGATGTTCACGTACCGTGCGCCCGGAGACGAAATGCCGATCACGGCGGAGAGCGGCTGGCCCGCCACGCCGGTAATCGGCGACGCCGAGATCACGGGCCCGGTTGCGGCGGCGGAAACCTGCACGGTCATGCGTGCCGATCCGGCCAGTCCGGTTTTGGTATCGGTGGCCGTCACGGTGACGCTGTAGGTTCCCGCCACCGGCGAATTCCACGTCATCACGCCGGCCGGGCTGATCGACATGCCGGAAGGCGCACCGCTGATCGAATACGTAACGGGATTCGCCGACGTGACGCTCACCTGATACGACAGCGCCTGCCCCGACGTGCCGACGATGGTTGCGCCAGCAACGACAGGCACAACCGGCGCGGCAATCGTCACTGTGGCGGTGGCGGTGCCGCTCAACCCAGACGTGGTGCCGGTCGCCTTGACGGCGACCGCGTACGAGCCGGCCACCGGCTGGGGCCACGACACCTGGCCCGACGAACTGATCGTCATTCCCTGCGGCGCATTCGAAAGCGACCAGTTGACGGCCTCCGGCGACGTCACCGCAACGGAGAACAGCAACGCATTGCCCGCCGTCCCGTTCACCGCTATCGGTGAAACGACCGGCGCCTGCTGGCTGGATCCCGTGAGGCTCGGCAGCAGACTGCCGACGTTCGGCGTCCCCAGTCCCGACGGCTGGTCGTAGCCCGCGCGAGCGGAGCAGGTGCCGCACGTGCCGTTGCTGCCCGACGTGACGTCGGCAAACGCTGAAGCGTAGACCGTCGGATTCGTCGAGATCTTGCTGTACAGATGCGATTGCATCAGGCCGATACGCCCCAGCGCGTTTTGCGCGCGCATCGCATTGGCCACCGCCACGATCCCGGCCCATTGCGGCGTGCCGAGGCTGGTCCCGCCGACGCTATACCACTCGACCGTGGCGCTGCCCTTCGGAATCACCGCGACGTACTGGCCCGTATACGGATTCGCGTTGAACGACACGTCTCCGACGGAACGCCACGTCATCATGCCCATGCCGGGCACGGCCGGCGTCTGGTAATCCGGAGCGGACGTGTACAGGCTGATCCCGCCGCCGGTATTGGCCCAGACCGTCTCGGTGCGCGTCGCGCCGTTGTAGGTCAGGCTCGTCCCGCTGACCGCGAGGACGTTGCGCGACACGGCGGGCCACATGACGCCCGCGCCGTCGTCGCCGGTCGCGGCCACGTAGGTCATGTTCGCGCTCGTAAACGACGCATCGACCGACGACGTCCAGTTGCCTTCGTTCGCGCCGAAACTCATCGACACGACGCCCGGCCCCATCGAATTCGCCAGGTTGATGGCGGCGACGAGGCTGCTGATGTACGCATTCGGCGACTCGATCAGGATGATGCGCGCGAGCGGCGCCGTCGCATGGGCCCATTGCACGTCGAGCGCGATTTCGGTCGCCCAGCCGGAGTCGTAGGCGGGCGCGGTCGAGGTCATCTTGCCGTTGCTCGTCGCGTAGACCTCCGAGAACTGGCAGCCGTTGCCGCTGGCCGGCGCGAGCGGCAGGCTGGCCGTCGGAGAAATCGTCGTGGTCGTGCAGGCGGGGAGACCGAACTTCTGGTTGAATGCGGCCAGTTCGGCCGCGATGTTCGGATCGCCCATCGCGGCGATCACGTAGATCGTCTGCCCGGCGCCCATTTTCGCGGCCTCGCTTGCGCTCAGGTTGGCCCACGACGCCGGCAATGGCGGCAGTCCGTAAGCGGCGCGGATCTGCGCCGGGGTGTAGGTCGTGACCGTGCCGGCGCCCGCGGCGGGCGCCACCGTATCGGCATGACTGGCGATCGCGAGCGGCGTGAGTCGCGGCTTGCCGATGGCCATCATGCGAGCGCTGATCGACCTCGCGGCCGGCAATTGATGCGCGGACGCGAACGGTGTGAAGCGGTCGATGTCCGATGGCGCGTCCAGCATGGCGGGCGCCGTGAAGAACGCGGGCGTCACGGCGGTCTGCATGACCGCGGCGTCGAGCGGCGCGATCGAGACGGTGCTCGAAGCAGAACGGGAGACGGAACTGGGTGACGTCGAAGCGGCGGAGTTTGACGATGTGCCGTCGTCGCCGCCGCCACAGGCGAGAACAAGGAGTGGCGTAAGCGCTATCGCCGCACATCGGAGGCGGGCGAGCAGGGCCTTGCCCGGTTGGGTCGCTTGCATCGTTATTTTCCTTCTGGTGGGGGCTGAACAGGAATGACCAACAGTGGCGGGGATACGGAGGAGGCGGGCAATTCGGGTGTGCGGCGCTCCCACTCCGTTTCGCAGGTTTGAACCTGCGGATACCAGCCCGGCGGTTTTGAGCACCAAAGCCGATAACTGTCGGGCGGATGCGCAACGGGCCTCGCGACGGGCGGACTGCACACCGGTGACAGGCACAGCAGCGCAGCGAGCGTGCAGCGTGCTGCCGCGAGCTTCGGCCGGGCGCCTCCGAATATCGACCGGGCGTGTCTTTCGTTTGATTGCATGGATTTTTTCCTGCGTCGAATTACCGATTTCGGGCGGAAGAAACGTGAATGACGCTTTGCGCGAAAAATGGGGGTGATGCTAAGTCATTACGCGTTAAGACATTAATGATGAGCATCAAAATGCGGGGAGACTTGTTTTATTCAGCCGCGTCCTAAATGACCTCATTGAAATGAGATCATTCTTATTTGCGCGCCTTTATTCTTTATTCGGCAATAAATCGAATCGCACGGACGCGCGTCGGCATCCGCGCTGTCGCTTTGGCACAGCGCGTACCGTATTCGGCGTAATGCTGTTTATCGATTAACGTCGCGAGCGCGACGCGCAAGAAGATGGGAAATACCAGGCCGTCATGGGAGAAGAGCAGGGCGGCGGCATGGTCCTCGCCCGCCGCCCGTTCATGCAATGCCGCAACCGCGTCGCCCCGCGCTCAATGCGGCGACGACCACCCCTTGTAGCTCGCGATGTTGTCGCGGGTGATCAGTTGCGGCGTCATCTGGATCAGCGAATCGGCCGGCTTGTGGCCGTTCATCAGGTCGTAGCCGACGACGACCGCCGTCTGCGCCATCTTCCACGGGTCCTGGCTCGCCGACGCCTGCACCAGCGTGTCGCTCTTCAATGCCGTCTCGATGTCGGGCGCGCCGTCGACCGACGTGATCACGATGCCGCTGCGGTGCAGCTGCTTCGATGCGAGATCGCTGCCGATCGCCTGCGGATCGTTGATCGCGAATACCGCGTCGATCTTCGGAAAGCGCGTGAGGTACCCCTGCATCGCGTTCATGCCGCCTTCGCGCGAGCCCTTGCCGTCCTGGTCGTCGGACAGCACCTTGATGCCCGGCGACTTCGAAAACTCCGTCTTGCAGCCGTTCACGCGATCGATCACCGCCGACACCTGCGGGCCGTTCTCGATGATCACGTTGCCCTTGCCGCCGAGCTTCTTCACGATGTAGTCGCACGACAGCGCGCCGGCCTTCACGTTGTCGGTCTGCACGGTCGCGTCGGCGCCGGCTGCCTTCACGTCGACCGCGACGACCACGATGCCTGCCGCCTGCGCCTTCTTCACGGCGGGCTCGATCGCTTTCGGATCGACGGCGTTCAGCAGAATCATGTCGACGTGCGCCGAAATGAAGTTGTCGATCTGCGTGAACTGCTTGTTCAGGTCGTAGTCGGCCGACACGGACGTGACCTTCGCGGACGAATTCAACTGCTTCGCCTTCGCCTCGGCGCCCTGGACGATCGTCACGAAGTAGGGATTGCCCAGCGAGCCCACGGTGATGCCGATCGATTTGAGCGGCTTGTCGGCGGCGTGCGCGCCTTGCAGCGCAAGACCGAGCCCGAGTGCAGCGGCGGCGAGGACGGCTTTCTTCAAGATCATGGTCGTTGTCTCCGGTGAGGTCCTGTTATGTGCTGCGAGCGCGAGAGGACCGCTCGCGCCCGCATGTTGCCGTGCGGGGGACGACGCGGGCCGCTCAGGTGCGCGCCGAGCCGCGCTGCCGGTAACGGTCGAGCGCGACCGCGCCGACGATCACGAGGCCCTTGATGATGTATTGCCAGATGTCGGACACGCCGAGCAGCACGAGGCCGTTCGACAGCACCGCGATGATCAGCGCGCCGATCAGCGTGCCGATGATCGACCCCACGCCGCCGACGAAGCTGGTGCCGCCGAGAATCACCGCGGCTATCGCATCGAGCTCGTACGACTGGCCGAGCTGCAGGCCGTTGGCCGCGTAGAGTCGCGCGGCGGACATCACCGCGCCGAGGCCGGCCATCAGCCCCGACACCGCATAGACGAACAGTTCGATGCCCCGCACCTTGATGCCCGAGAGCCGCGCGGCTTCCTGGTTGCCGCCGACCGAATAGATATGCAGGCCGAGCACGGTCCGGCGCAGCACGAACCACGACGCGGCGACGACGACGAGCGCGATCACGACGAGCCACGGCACGCCGAGGATCGAGCCGTTGCCGATGAACGCGAACGACAGCTGCGGATTGAAGATCGTCGTGTCGTGGCCGAGCAGACGCGCGATGCCGCGCACCGCCGTCAGCGAGCCGAGCGTGACGATGAACGGCGGCAGACGCAGCAACGAGATCAGCGCGCCGTTGACGAGCCCGAAGCCGAGTCCGACCGCGAGTCCGACCGGCACGCCGAGCCAGCCCCAGCCGGGCAGGTTCGACGCGAGCATCGCCGCGACGGCCGCCGCCGACAGCACCGAGCCGACCGACAGGTCGATGCCGCCGGTCAGGATCACGAACGTCATGCCGGCAGCGAGCACGATGTTGATCGACGCCTGCTGCGTGACGATCGACACGTTCTGCCACGTGAAGAACCCGTCGGTCAGAAAACCGAATGCGATGCTGAGCAGCACGAGCACCGGCAGCATGCCGGCCGTGCGCATGAACGACTTCATGCGCGCACGATGGCCGTCCACGACGACCGGTCCCGATTGCGCCGTTGCCGTGGCGACACTATGGCGAGGAAACAGGTTTCGCATCGACGACTCCCGAATGAGCGTTCCGTGTGGCTGGTTCGAATCAGGCTGCAACGTTTTGCGCGGGCTGCGAGCCGGTCGCGAGCCCGATGATCGCTTCCTGCGAGATCGGCTTGCCGGTATAGCCGCCGAGTTCGCCCGCGAACACGCCTTCGCGCATCACGAGCACGCGGTCTGCCACGCCGATGATTTCCGGCAGCTCGCTCGAAATCACGATGATGCCGACGCCGGACTTCGACAGGTCGTTGATGATCCGGTAGATCTCCGACTTGGCGCCGATATCGACGCCGCGCGTCGGCTCGTCGAGGATCAGCACGCGCGGATGCGTCTCCAGCAGGCGCGACAGCAGCACCTTCTGCTGGTTGCCGCCCGACAGCGCGCCGACGCTCACGCGCGCATCGGGCACGCGAATCGACAGCGTGCGGATCGCCTCCTGTGCACGCGCGGCGCCGCGTGTGCGGTCCAGCACGCCGAGGCGCGCATCGCGGCCGCTGACGGTCACGTTGATGTTGTCGCGCACGCTCATGTCGAGAAAGAGCCCTTGATGCTTGCGGTCCTCGGTCAAATAGACAAGGCCGGCGTCGATCGCATCGCGCGGCGTGTGGACGTGCAGCGTGCGCCCGTCGATCGCGATGTCGCCGCTCACGCGCGGCTCCGCGCCGAAGATCAGGCGCGCGAGTTCGGTGCGTCCCGCGCCGACGAGTCCCGCGATGCCGAGCACTTCGCCCGCGTGCAGATCCAGACTGCAACCGCGCACGCGGCGCCCGTCGGCCACATTGCGCACCGACAGCACGACCTTGCCGGGATCGTACGGCGCGTGTGCCTTTTTGTAGAACCCCGAAATATCCCGCCCCACCATCATGCTGACGAGGCGATCGGGGCTCAGCGCGTCGCGTTCGAGCGTGCCGATGTACGCGCCGTCGCGCAGCACCGAAACCCGGTCGGACAGCTCATAGACTTCCGCCATCCGGTGCGTGATGTAAATGATCGCCAGCCCGTCGAGGCGCAACTGCCGGATCAGCTTGAACAGGCGCTCGGTTTCGCGCGACGACAGCGGGGTAGTGGGCTCGTCCATCACGAGAATGCGCGCCTGCGAATGGACCGCGCGGGCGATTTCGACGAGCTGCATTTCCGCAATCGACAGCGAGCCGACGAGCGTCGTCGGCCCGAAACTCGCGCCGAGACGTTTCAATACGTCCTCGCAGTCGCGCTCCATCGCCTTGCGGTCGACCGTGCCCCAGCGGCGGCCGCCCTTGCGCAACTCGCGCCCCGCGTGAATGTTCTCGGCGACGGACAGATTCGGCGCGAGGCTCAGTTCCTGATAGATCACCGCGACGCCGAGTTCGCGTGCCGACAGCGGGCCGTCGATCCGCACGCGTTCGCCGTCGATCAGGATTTCGCCGCCAGGGTCGGCATCGTACGCGCCGGACAGGATCTTCATCAGCGTGGACTTGCCGGCGCCGTTCTCGCCCATCAGCGAGTGCACCTCGCCGGCACGCACGGACAGACTCACGTTGTCCAGCGCGCGCACGCCGGGAAAGGTCTTGCTGATGCCGCGCATTTCGAGCAGCGAGCGCGACGATTCAGGACGCGACATGGCTCACCTCCTGCGATTGCGCGCCGACGCCCCTCAGGATCCCAGCGCGCGGCGAAAAGTTATAGAACATCGGCAGCGTCGCGGCGCCGAGCGCACCCGCATCGCGGCCGAACGTGCCGCGCACGAGCAACGGCGTGCCGCGCGCTTCGGGTGCCGTCGCCGCTACCGCGATGCGCAGGCGCTGCATCAGCGTGTCGAGGAGGCCGCCGTCCACGTCCGCGTCGAGCACGACGGCCGGCAGGTCGAGCACACACAACGCCGCGCGCAACGCTGGTGCGAGCGCGTCGACGCAGTCGTCGAGCCATTCGTCCACGGCGGGATGACGGTTCGCGATGAACGCTTCCAGATCGGCGCGACTGTCGACGGATTCGCCGCAGTAGCGCAGGTGCCGCTGCAGTGCGATCAGCGAGGCGCGCGACAGCAGGATGTCCCACTGGCCGCCGGGGCGGGGCGCGGACGGCAGGCGGCCCGGCGGCACCGGCATCACCGCGAAGTCGCCCGCATTGCCGGTGAGCCCGCGCACGCAATCGCCGTCGATCGCGATGCCGCCGCCGATCGCGGGGCCGAGGAACAGATAGACGAAGTCGTCGCGCTGCCGGCCGCAGCCGTAGAACAGTTCGGCGATCGCGGCGGCGTTGCCGTCGTTTTCGCCGAATACCGGCAGCGCCAGCGCGCGACCGAGTTCGCCCGCGAAATCGGCGTCTTCCCACACGCGGAACGTATCGGCCGGCAGGCCCAGTTCGCGCAGCCAGCTACCCAGGTTGTACGGCTGCGCAACGCCGATGCCGGCGAGGCGGCTGCGTTCGTCGACGTCGAGCCGCGCGAGCAACGCGTGAATGTCGTCCTGCACGATCTGCTGCGCGATGTCGGGCTGCGGCAGCAGCCGGTCGTGCGAGCGGCGCGCGAGGATGCGGCCCGCGAAATCGACGAGCACGGTTTCGATGCTCATCCGGTCGAGCCGCACGCCGATCGCGAATGCGCCACGCGGATCGAGCTGCAACAGCGACGCGGGCTGTCCGCGCCGGCCTTCGATACGGCGGCCGGTCACTTCGATCAGGCCGCCGTCGATCAGCGACGTGATGATGCTGCCGACCGCGGTGCTCGTCAGGTTCGCGAGGCGTGCGAGATCGGCTTTCGACGCCTGTCCGGCGCGACGCAGCGCCTGCAGCAGCAGGCGTTCGTTGAAGCGACGAACGTTGGCCGAATTGCTGCCCTGGCCGACATGCGGACTTCTCACGCGTCTCCTCCGGCTCGCCCGGGCTGCGGCGTCAGGTTGGACTAAATAAATCAGCGTGATTTATTTAATGCCGTCGAGACCGCGGTGTCAGCCTGGGACAAGCCCTCACCGGACTGCGCAGGGTCCGGCAGCGGTACAGTTCAGCAGACGCTGACTACCGGGCGTCCGCCCACTGTATTGAGGTGTACGGCACGACGGCGTCGTCGCTGTTCGCCGCGCGCATTCCCGACGGCCTCCTCGCCATCGGCACGGTCGACAGCACAGCTGGCTCACGCGAACAGGACATCGCATTACGAATGCCCGACTCGCGCGATCAACGTCAGGGCGCTTCGCATTTCGGCTGGGTTTACACGACGATGTGTCAATCACAAGTCAATCGCGCGGTTTCCTCATCCACTGCGAACTCGACGTTCGCTTTCATAGACAACACCTACCCCGCCGATTTGCACAATCGAATTCAGTCGGTCGCACGGCTCGCGTATAGTCACTGCGACAGGTCGACACGTTCCACAGGAACGGGGCCTGGAGCGTCGGAGATCGATAGCGAACATCCGGAATCCCACGCCACCGTGGGGCGAGCCGCGGGCGCCGCGCGGAATTGACCACCGCGAAAGCTCCCCGGACTCGAAGATAGTCGCTCTATCCAGAAAGGAGAGCATGCATGTCGAGTGAAGCGAAGTGCCCATTCAGTCACACCGCCGGGGGCGGGACGACGAATCGCGACTGGTGGCCGAAACAATTGCGGCTGGATCTGCTCAGCCAGCATTCCAGCAAATCGGACCCGCTGGATAAGGATTTCAACTACGCCGAGGCATTCAAGAGCCTCGATCTTGCCGCCGTAAAGAAGGATCTCGCGGCGCTGATGACAGATTCCCAGGACTGGTGGCCCGCCGACTTCGGCCACTACGGGCCGCTTTTTATTCGCATGGCCTGGCACAGTGCCGGCACGTATCGCGTCGGCGACGGCCGCGGCGGAGCAGGGCGCGGACAGCAGCGGTTCGCGCCGCTGAACAGTTGGCCGGACAACGTCAGTCTCGACAAGGCTCGGCGCCTGCTTTGGCCGATCAAGCAGAAATACGGCCAAAAGATTTCGTGGGCCGACCTGCTGATTCTGACCGGCAACGTCGCACTCGAAACGATGGGCTTCAAGACCTTTGGCTTCGCCGGCGGCCGCGAAGATACGTGGGAGCCGGATCAGGACGTCTACTGGGGCAATGAAAAAACGTGGCTCGGCGGCGATCTCCGGTACGGCAAGGGCGCGGCGGGCAACGACGATGACGGCGTGCTCGTGGCCGACCCGGCACTGCACGGCGCCGAGGCAAGCCGGACCGACCACAGCCGCAACCTGGAGAATCCGCTGGCCGCCGTGCAGATGGGCCTCATCTACGTGAACCCGGAAGGCCCGGACGGCAATCCGGACCCGCTTGCCGCGGCGCACGACATCCGCGACACGTTCGGGCGGATGGCGATGGACGACGAGGAAACCGTGGCGCTGATAGCAGGCGGCCACACGTTCGGCAAGACGCACGGCGCTGCTCCCGCAGACAACGTCGGCCCCGAACCCGAGGGCGCCGGCCTCGAGAACCAGGGCCTCGGCTGGAAGAACAGCTTCGGTACGGGGAAGGGCGCCGACACGATCACGAGCGGCCTCGAAGTGACGTGGACCTCGACGCCGACGCAATGGGGCATGGGCTTCTTCAAGAATCTGTTCGGATACGAGTGGGAACTGACGAAGAGCCCCGCGGGCGCGCATCAGTGGGTCGCGAAGAATGCGGACGCAACGATCCCGCATGCGTACGATCCGTCGAAAAAGCTGCTGCCTACGATGCTGACGACCGACCTGGCGCTGCGCGCCGATCCGGCCTACGAGAAGATCTCGCGGCGTTTCATGGAAAATCCGGACGAGTTTGCCGACGCATTCGCGCGTGCATGGTTCAAGCTGACTCACCGGGACATGGGACCGCGTGTCCGTTACCTCGGGCCGGAAGTCCCCACCGAAGAACTGGTGTGGCAGGACCCGATTCCGGCGGTGAATCACCCGCTCGTCGACGAGAACGACATTGCGTCGCTTAAGCAGAAGCTTCTTGAGACGGGTCTTTCGGTATCCGAACTGGTTTCGACGGCATGGGCTTCGGCGTCGACGTTCCGTGGGTCGGACAGGCGCGGTGGCGCCAATGGCGCGCGCATCCGTCTCGCACCGCAAAAGGACTGGCCCGTCAATCAACCTGAGCAGTTGTCGAAGGTGCTGATGGCGCTCGATGGCGTGCGCGAAAACTTCAACAGCACGCAATCGGGTGGCAAGAAGATCTCGCTGGCTGATCTGATCGTGTTGGCGGGCAGTGTGGGTATCGAGCAGGCCGCGAAGAGCGCTGGTCATCCGGTGACCGTACCGTTTGCGCCGGGGCGCATGGACGCGTCGCAGGAACAGACCGACGTGTTGTCCGGTGCGATGCTCGAACCGGTGGCCGATGGCTTCCGCAACTTCCTGAAGAGCAAGTTCAGTGTTCCGGCCGAAGCGCTGCTGATCGACAAGGCACAATTGCTGACGCTGACGGCGCCGGAAATGACCGTGCTGATCGGCGGACTGCGGGTGCTGGATGTGAAGGTCGGCAACGAAGCGCACGGCGTCTTCACCGATCGTCCGGGCACGCTGACGAACGACTTTTTCCGCAATCTGCTCGACATGAGCACCGTCTGGGCGCCGGTGTCCGCGGAGAACGAAGTGTTCGCGGGGCGTGACAGCAGGACCGGCAAGCTTAAGTGGACCGGTACGCGTGTCGATCTGATCTTCGGCTCGCATGCGCAGTTGCGGGCACTGTCCGAGGTCTATGCGAGCGATGACGCGAAAGAGAAATTCGTCCGCGACTTTGTGGCAGCGTGGGTCAAGGTAATGAATCTGGATCGGTTCGATCTCGTTTGAACGCGCTTAAGTAGTCGTGAAGCCTCGCCGGGGTTTGGGAACCTGGCGGGGCTTTTTTGTGGGCGCTGCGCGGGTGGCGTGTGTCGCGCCGGTTGCTGGGGTTCGAAACGCGACGTTTCTAAATGGTTCAAACAGAGGATCAACGCAAAGTTGATATGTAATCGCTTGTCGCCGAAGCCTTGTGCCACCGCGATCGAGGCCGAATTGCATGCAAGCTTTAGGTGGGTATTGGTGCGGCGTTTGAACCACACGCAAGAGCGCGACGCGCTGAGCCAATGGAGCGAGGAGAGGAAGGCAGCGCCCAAGCGCCAGGCAGCGCGGCCGGCATCCAATGTGCCCGACGAAGGGGTGCCGGACGGGGTGCTCTGTTCTTCGTAAAGAGCGGGCGGCCAGCCCGGCTGGCCGTTCGCCGGAACCGCCGGTCGCGAAGCCGTCTGCCCCGCCAATGCCCAAGCCGGCCCCGCGCGAACAGGACACGCCTGAGTTCTCAGACCCATGGAGACTTGCGACCGTGCGACCGACGAAAGAAGTGCATCGTGCTGTCGCCAAGATGACTTGCTTGAACGAGTCGATCAGCCAGAAAAAGCACCGGCTCAATAGCCGGCATCATCGAGGCTTGACACGCGAACAGAGCAGCCGGCACGTCCCAAGACACGCTCGCGGTAGTAAACACTGAGCAGAAACCGTCGGCGTCTGGCCTTGATGGGCACGGAGGATCAAACACCCGCCAGCAGCACATACTTCAATTCGACGAATTCGGTGATCCCGTGATGAGATCCTTCACGTCCGATACCCGACTGCTTGACGCCGCCGAATGGCGCGACATCGACGCCGAGTAGTGCTGTATTCACGCCCACCATGCCGCATTCCAGCGCTTCCGCCACGCGGATAACCCGGCGCAGGTCGGTGGCGTAGAAGTACGATGCCAGCCCGTACTCGGTCGAATTGGCGATGCGGATCACTTCCTCTTCGTCTTTGAAGCGGTAAATCGGGGCGACAGGACCGAAGGTTTCCTCGTGGGCGATGATCATCGCGTCAGTTACCTCTGTCAGCACCGTCGGCTGAAAGAACGTGCGGCCCAGTTCGTGCGCCTTGCCACCGGTCAGGAGTCGTGCCCCCTTTCCGATGGCATCGTCGACGTGCTGTTCGACTTTCGCGAGCGCTTCCGGCGTGATCAACGGCCCAAGCTGGACGTCCTCATGCAATCCATTGCCAACTTTCAGTTCCTTGACCTTCGCGACGAGTTTCCCGACGAACTCGTCGTGGATCGCGTTCTGTACAAAGATCCGGTTCGCACTAATGCACGTCTGTCCGCTGTTGCGGTATTTGGACGTTACTGCGCCTTCGACTGCTGCGTCGATATCGGCGTCGTCGAATACGATGAACGGGGCATTGCCGCCAAGTTCGAGTGCGACTTTCTTGACCTTGTCGGCTGCTTGCCGCATCAGGATTTTGCCCACCTCACCTGAGCCAGTGAAGCCGACGAGCTGGACGGCATCGTGGTCGCACATCGCCTTACCGATCTGCGGCGCGTCGCCCGTGATCACGTTCAGCACACCGGCCGGCAACCCGGCTCGTTCGGCAAGTGCTGCCAGCGCGAGTGCAGTCAGCGGTGTCTCAGGAGCGGGCTTGATCACGATCGTGCAGCCTGCCGCAAGGGCGGGCGCGGCCTTGCGCGTGATCATCGCGGCGGGAAAATTCCACGGCGTGATGGCGGCGACGACACCGATCGGCTGTTTCAGCACCAGGATCCGGGCGTCTTCGCGATGAGACGGAATTGTCTCGCCATAGATACGCCGCGCTTCTTCTGCGTAGTATTCGATGAACGACGCCGCATACACGACTTCGCCGAGTGCTTCGGCCAAGGGTTTGCCCTGCTCGGCAGTAAGGATACGCGCGATGTCGTCCTTGTTTTCCATGATGAGCGCATACCAGCGTTTCAGCATAGTGGCTCGGTCTTTGGCGAGGAGCTTCGACCAGGACTTTAAGGCGATGGTGGCGGTGTTGATCGCATCCAGTGCCTCCTGTTCGCCGAAGCGTGGAACGCAGGTGAGCTGTTCGCCGGTGGCGGGGTTCGTGACGGAATCGACGGGCGTGCCGGCCCACGTGCCGTTCACGAAGCATTGGGAGCGCAGAAGAGAGGGATCGCGGAGTGATTTCATTTTGGATGTCCTTTCGGGATTGATCGGTGTTTCAGACAGCGACGACAGTGATCGATAAAGCGGACGAACTCGGACTGGCGAAGCGACTTAGGTCGGCCGACTCGAGGCGGCGGGATTCGCCGACATGGCGGGCAGGCAGGACAGCAGCGCGGCCAGCGCGATCGTTGCGGATATCCACGGCAGCGCGTGCAGGCCTATGCGATCGACGACCAGTCCGCCGAGCGCAGCGCCCACGGAAATGCCGCAGTAATTGGCAGTCGAGTTGAATGACAGGATCACGCTTCTGGCATTCGGGGCAAGGTTCATCAACCGTGTTTGCTGTGGAGCCTGGAAAGAGTAGGCGGCAAGACCCCACGCGACGAGGATGGCGAATATCCCGACGGTACGATGCGTGCCGAGCAGTGCGAGCTGGGAAACAAGTAGCACAGTGGGGCTAAGCCAGAGAATCCGGTGACCTCCGAAGCGATCGGTGGCCAGACCGCCCAGTATTCCGCCGGCAATGCCGGCAATGCCGAAAACCATGAGTGCGGACGCGGCCATGGAGGCCGGAAACCTTTCAACCAGCATCAGATACGCGGACGCGAACGTGTAGAGCGAATATTGCGCAGTGGCTTGCAGTAGCGTTGACGACAGACTGCCGATTACGCGCGGGTCGCGAAGGAGGATCGACCATTCGCCTCGCTTGCGGGACGTATCGCGCGCCGGCCATGTCGTGATGAAAACCAGACTTCCTGCGACGAGGGCTGTTACCGCAAAAGCAAGAAATGCCATCCGCCAGTTATAGGCTGTTGCCAGCCACATGGCGCCTGGAATGCCGATCAGCGTCGCGCCGCCCAGACCCAGATATACATAGCTGATTGCCTGGCCTCGCCGCGACGGTTCGACGGATGCCGCGAGATCGCTTGCGATCGGCGTGAACAGCACGGCACCGAGTGCGGTCAATATCCGGCCAATCAAAAGGAGCGCGGATGACTCGGCGCACGCTGAGACAGTGCATCCCAGGATGAAGATCCCGATGCCGCTCAGCGCAACCCGATGGCGAGAAAACGGCGCAGCCAGTACGCCAGTGAACGGTGCGACGGCCGCATAGGTCAGTCCGTACACGAACGCGAAAGACGTGGTCTGTGCATCGGTCAGATGAAATTCATGCCCGACCGGGACGAGCAATGCGGTCATCACCAGCGCATTGGAGCAAACTGCCAGATTGCCAAGAAGAAGCCCCGAAAGTTTCGTGTACATCGGTTATGAGCATGTGTCGTCTGAGAAAGACATCAGACTACCGCCGATCTGTTATGGTGTTAAATCGATGATGTTACTTTCGTTTATCGATGTCATGAATGTTGACCATGTCGATTTGAATCTGCTGAAAGCTTTCAGGGCTCTGCACGAGGAGCGCAGCGTTTCGCGCGCTGCGCAGCGGCTTGGCATCGGACAGCCGGCGATGAGTCACGCGCTGAAACGTCTGCGCGAACTTTTTCAGGATCCTCTGTTTCATCGAATCCCGGTCGGCATCGAGCCGACAGTGCGTGCCAATGAAATTGCGCAGCAGATCGAGTCGGCCTTCGAACTGCTGTCTTCTGCGGTAAATCCGCAGGAAGGTTTCGATCCTTCGCGTCTCGTGCGGACGTTCGTGCTCGCGGGATACGACTACGCAGGGCTGGTTTTCCTGCCGGGTCTCCAGCAGCGTCTTGCCGAAATTGCGCCGGGCGTCGTACTGCGGTTTCTGAATCTGGGCCGGTCGGAAGCGATGGACGGCCTGGAGGCTGGCACCGTCGATCTCGTGATCGCCACACCGGGGCCGACGTCGAAGCGGCTGAAGACAGCGCGATTGATGACCGAACGCTTCGTTGCCTTGACGCGCCGGGATCATCCGCTGGTCGATGATCCCGGCCTTGAGCGTTACCTGGCTGCGCGGCATGTCGCTATAGGCACGGAAACCTCGCCGACGAGCCTCGTTGAAGGACGTCTCGCAAGACTGGGTCATAGCCGGCGAATTGCACAATTTGTTCCGCATTTCTCGATGGCGGCATGGCTCGTCGCTGAAACTGATCTTGTCGCGACGCTGGGCGAACGGCTTGCGCGGATTTTTGCGCGCTTCTTTGAACTGACCGTCATCGATTTACCGTTCGAGATTCCCGAGTACACGCTTTATCTCTACTGGAACCGGCGTTACGACTCGGAACCGGTGCATCGCTGGCTGCGTTCGATCATCCTCGAGACACTACAGGCGGCGGAGAGTGCTTTCACGCGATTGAGGGAGGGCGGAGCGGAGTCGACTCATATTGCCGACTGAACGGGCCGGCTCCGCGATTGCCGCCGCCGATAAACGACATTACTGTCGTCGATGCAGTCGAGAGACCGGCCACGGCTAAACCAGGCCCGTGTCGCGATCATGGATATTTTCGAGGGTGTGCCATGGCTTCCATACGCAATTCCGTTCCTGGCATCTCACAGGGAGGGCTGCGTTGTGTTGGCTCGCTGCGCGTACGCGGCGGGCTTGCCCTCGTCGGGGCTCTCGTTCTGGCTTCGACTGCATGCGCACCCGTGGAAGCGGCGCAGACCACGCATGGGTGCTGACTCCAGAAGGGGCGCAGTGTCGCGTGGTGACCGAGGAGGCGGGTACGGGCGCCGGCGTCGTGGCTGTGCGCCGGGCTCATTCCGCTTATCTCCATGCAGGTCACGCAGCCTGGCTCGAAGACCTGAAACGATACGCAGAGCGCAATCCCCCTGCGAGCGCCTCTTCGACTTCTGACGGACGCTCGTGAGCGAGCGTCACGAGTGTCGCGCCTTGACCGCAATGACAAGCCCCGACGTCAGCAGACCCAGTCCCGCAAGCTGAACAGCGGAGGGCCAGTCGCCGGTCGCCGGAATGCCGAGCAGTATCGCGACGCCTGGCGACAGTGCTGGAAATAGCGCCGCGCGGCCAGGCCCGAGATCCTGCACTGCCCTCGCGAACGCAAACAGTGCAACGACACCCGACAGCACGCCCTGCGCAATGACCTGCACAACGATCACGACTGGACTGACGGAGACTAGCGCGTGTAATCCTGCGTGCACCAGATAAACCGGCACGTAGATGGCATCCGAAAGCACCGAAACGACCGCAGTGGCGGTCAACGGCGCGAAGTGAGCATCAAACTGTCGACAAACTTACAACCGGGGGTTTTGTCAAAGCCATTCTGAAATGTCCGCTTGCCGGCTAAATAGAAATGTCCGGTTTTGACGTCAGGTTTGCCCCTGTCTTTCACGGTTTGAATCTCACGCAGTGTCGAAGGATGCGGGCTGAAGGGGCAGGGTGTGTCAGTCCGTTCAGTGAGCGCGTGCAGACCGCCGGCCAGATGTCAAAGGCACCTTCGACGGCTGCGCGATCTGCACGATCGCCTGATCCAGATCGGCGCGTGTGAACTCGCGCTGCTTCTCGTGCCCCGCTTGCGCTGGTCGTGTTCAACCGGCCGGCCGCGATTCGTGCGCGACGGCGAGCCCGATGCGCGCCGGTCATCACGCTGCGCCTGCAGCGCCTGTGCCACCTCCAGCGCGTGTCCCAGCCGCCTGTGCTCGACGACCGCGCCCTGATCGATCTCCGAGAGCCGGTCATACGGCACACAGGGCAGCGCCATGCCATCCGCCCTGAGCTCGATCCGTCCATCCTGATACTCCCAGATGTCGATATGGCGGTGAACCAGCCTGCGGTTCGCCGGCGTGTCCTTGAGCCGAACGGTTTCCTTCGACAGCACCAGGCCATGGCATTCGCGCAGTTTCTCGCACGCCAGCGTCGGCCCGAAATCGGGATAGCGCTCGCGGATCAGCGCCAGCGCCCGCTGTGCCTTGCCCGCAGGCAACTGGTGGTTGCCCGGGCGCCCACGCTTGCCCGATACCAGTCCGGCTACGCCTGCGGCCCGGTAACGCAGCACCAGCC
>Ga0310811_10000733_pt1 | contig 42077 bp, 43 predicted proteins | sample YCmetagenome_FD_207642 | JGI IMG/M metagenome (GOLD analysis project Ga0310811, IMG submission 207642) | Soil microbial communities from experimental microcosm in Duke University, North Carolina, United States - YC | ecosystem: Engineered > Artificial ecosystem > Soil microcosm > Unclassified ...
CCGCCCTTCTCGTTTCCGAGAACGACAACGTGCGCCGATTGAGCGGATTCCTGAATTGGCTGAACCAGCATGCCGCCCCTCTCCGGCCGCTAATTGTCAAAATATTTGTGTACGTTAGTCAAGTTAATCTCGATTCGATCCTCAATTAGCTAGCCTGTATCTTGCCGCCTTGCTCGACGTATTGCGGTTTTGCGACACTCGCGCCGACAAGGCCGAAAAATATGGCAACAGCTCCGAAGATTTTACGAACAGTCCCTTCGCTCCGCCGTGCCTTGGAACCGTATCGACGGGCGGGCGCCACAATCGCATTGGTGCCCACGATGGGTGCGTTGCATCGCGGCCACATGGCGCTTGTCCGAGAAGCGCGCAGGCGGGCTAAACGGGTCGTCGTCTCGATCTTTGTCAATCCGACGCAATTTGCGCCGCATGAAGATTTCGCCAGCTACCCACGTAGCTTCGCAACCGACCTCAAGACCCTGCGGGCGGAGAACGTTGAAGTTGTGTGGGCGCCCGCCGTCGAGGCAATGTATCCGGACGGTTTTGCCACTCGTCTTGCCCCAGAAGGGCCTGCCAAAGCCGGCCTCGAGGACGAATATCGTCCACATTTTTTCGGCGGCGTCGCCACCGTCGTTGCCAAACTGTTCACACAAGTTTCTCCGGATTTTGCGTTCTTCGGGCAAAAAGATTACCAGCAGCTGCGCGTTGTCACCCAAATAGCCAAGGATTTCGATCTGCCGGTAAAGGTTATCGGAGTTCCGACGGTACGTGAGCCGGACGGCTTGGCGCTCTCCTCTCGCAACGTGTACCTCTCTTCGGCAGAGCGCGCGGTGGCTCCGATGCTCTACAAAGTCCTTAGAGAGTGCGCATCCCGCATAAAAAGCGGCGAGAAGATCGACCGCGTTCTGAATGTAGGACGCATTGAAGTGGATTTGGCCGGATTCGCTCTGGATTATCTTGAGGCGCGTCACGCGCTGACATTGGCACCGGTCGTGTCCGTCAAGGAAGGACCGGTTCGGCTGCTCGTCGCTGCAAGGCTTGGCAAAACGCGCCTAATTGACAACCTCGCCGTTTAAAGAAGACCCAGCTCGCGTAACTCGCGCCGCATCGTTTCTGGCATTCTGGCGGCCCCGGGCGCTGCGCGCGAGAGATCCCGGGGCGCATCCCGGGGCTCGAGATAGCGCCAACCCTGGAATGCCGCGCGCGGCCGCGGCTCGACCAGCACCACTTTGCCGTCGAGAACGATGCGACAGCGTCCGACGCCGTTTTTATCGGTGAACGGGCGAATATCGAGGATGCGCTCTCGACACGCAATCTGGCCTCGAACCACCCAAAACAGCGACCCTCCGTCAATGAGCTCGTCTGCTCGCTTCGGCACCATTCGCGTGGTATGGATATGCTCGGGCTTTTGCCTTCGGCGCTTCTTTTCTTTCAGCTTCTCCCTGATCCAGTCTTCGAGATCCGCGACTGAATCGCAGCCGACACACAGCTTGATGAGATGAAGCGGCATTTCGACAGCCTGACGAGCGCAAAACGACTGGATAACCCCTGCATAACGGGCAAATGGACCATAGGAAAGCCGTTTCCGGGCATTCTCCCCCGCGCACGCCGCGAAATCCAAGAGTTTCTTAACACCCGATGATCTAGAGACTTTGGCACAAGCCGCGATGGGAACCCGCGTATGGCCATGAGCGCGATCATGCGACGCGAGGCAGCCGACGATCGGCTGTTGGGCACGGGAACTATCGCCTGCCTGGCCCTCGGCGCTGCGTTGCTTCATTTTTTTGCGCCAATCAATCACGACGAAGCCTATCTGATGGCGCTAGCTGGACGCCTGCTTGATGGCGGGCAATTCGGCAAAGACATCATGGATATGAATCCACCGCACGTCTGGTGGCTCAGCGCCCTGCCAGTATGGTTGGCCCGCCTGACGGGTTTGCGGCTCGACGTCGTCGCGTCCCTGTATACGGTCGCAATAGCCGTCCTATCGGTCGCTGCAGTTGCGCGCCTGACCGCGACAACCAGCCTTGGACGCGTTCCCCGCAACCTATTCCTTGTCTTTGCCGCCCTCCTGGTTCTGTTTATTCCCGGTTATGATTTCGGGCAGCGCGAGCACTGGATGGTGCTGCTCACCCTCCCCTACATCGTCGCGCGCGGATGTCGTCTTAACAATTCAAGGATTTCACCGACCACCGGTGCTGCCATCGGGCTGGCTGCCTGCCTTGGTTTTTGCATCAAGCCCTACTTCCTGCTGGTACCGGTTGCCCTTGAAGCCTGGATATTGCTGAGGACACGGCGGCCAAGTCTGGCAATAAGCCCTGAGACAATCGCCATGGCGGCCTGCGGCATCGTCTACGGAGCACTTACGCTGATGTACGCGCGTTCCTACCTGGAAATAGAGGTACCGACGGCACTGCTTGGCTACTGGTCGTATAATAGCTCGATGCAGGAGGTTGTGCGCTCGGCACTCAACCTCCTGGCTCCCACCGCAATGCTGCTGGGGGTCGGTTACCTGACCCGCCAGCAAGGCGCGCCAATTCCGGCCCTTGCGCAAGCCTTGGCCGTCGCAGGTGCGGCAAGCTGTGTCGCTGCCCTAATTCAGGCGAAGCCCTGGGCCTATCATTTTCTTCCCGGCATCGTATTCCTTGATCTCTCGGCAGTTATCCTCCTCACTGCGGAAAATCCACGCGTCCACAGGCTCACGCTGCGGCGTATCGCTGTCGCGATCCTCGTGCTCTTGGCTGTTGTGCCAACCGCCTTCGAGGCGGTGCGGGCCTTTGAAGGCACCTCGAGCCGGATAAACCAGTTAGCAGCCATCTTCCGCAGCAATCCAGGACCGAACAGAACGGTTTTCGGATTCATCACCTCGCCACGCGACGTCTTCCCGGCCGTGGTCGCCGCCGAGATCGAATGGGCCGCACCGTTTTGCTGCGAATACCTCATCGCGGCGGCCGCGCGCGTTGAAGAAGCGCCGGCAGCTCACCGACCGCAAATACTGGCCGCCGGCGTGAACCAGGCGGAAATCGCGGTTTCCGCTATCCGCACCAAGGAACCGGGAGTTATCGTTATTAATACAGGCGATGACATGTTGGGGTTTAATCATCAACGTTTCGATTACGTCGCATGGCTCAACGCACACACGCATTTCGCAAGCGTTTTTGCGCACTACCGTGAGATCAACCCGATCGGCTCATTTCGTATTTTTGTCAGGAAGTAGCTCGCGGGACGAGCACCATCAACTGGGCCCCTTCTGCGATCTGCGCATCCTTGGCGACCACGATCTCGGTCACGACGCCGTCTATCGGCGCCACGATCGTGTGCTCCATCTTCATCGCCTCGATAATGGCGACGCGCTGACCGCGTGTAACTTGGGCCCCCTTCTCCACAAGCAAGGCCAGCACCTTCCCGTGCATCGGCGCGCGTACCAGCCCGCTTTTGTCACGGTCGCCAGCTTCGGCGAGACTTGAATCACGCAGGCTGACTTTGGTCTGCCGACCATGACGCAGCACGAATACGGCATTAGATTCGGCAATCGCAATAGCGTCCGGCGCGGGGCCAACTCCCTCAATAGACAGTTGGGACCCTTTGGCAGTGTACACAACCTCAGCGACGGCCGCCTCACCATCCGCAAGTATGGGCAATATCAATCGCCGCGTGCCGGACATTTGAAATGCGTCAGCGACATCCCAGGGCGATTGCGTTTCGTCGGTTATATCCTCCGACGGGTCCGATGCTGGCAGATGATCCTGTGCCAGCAGCCAATGGGCCCCGAACGCGGCTGCGCTGCGATCAAGCCCTTGGGGCACCGCACCCAACTCCACAAGATTCCTGTCTATGAAGCCTGTATCAACGTTGCCTTTGCGAACCGGCGCCGCCCGGCAGAGCGCCACGAGGAACCCGATGTTGCTACGTGGACCCGCCACAATTGTCCGCTCGAGCGCTAAAGACAGCAGGTCGAAGGCTTCATCCCTTGTTTGCCCGCGACTGATCAACTTCGCGACCATCGGGTCGTAGAAGGGCGTCACTTCGCTGCCACTTTCCGCCCCGGTATCGATGCGCAAGCCGTCCATTTCTGGAAATTGCAGGTCGACCAGCCGGCCCGTCGACGGCAGGAAACCGCGCTCCGGGTCCTCGGCATAGAGCCGCGCTTCAACGGCGTGCCCCTTCGGGGCGACCTGCTCCTGCATCAAAGGTAATTTTTCGCCGGCCGCTATCCGAAACTGCCATTCGACCAAATCCAGCCCGGTCACCGCCTCTGTGACAGGATGCTCCACCTGGAGCCGCGTGTTCATCTCCATGAACCAGAAACTGTCTGCTTTGAGACCGTTGGTAGCATCGGCGATGAATTCCACGGTTCCCGCGCCGACATAGCCGGTCGCCTTTGCTGCCGCGACTGACGCTGCGCCCATTCGTTCCCGCATTTCTGGATTCATCCCAGGCGCCGGCGACTCCTCCATGACCTTCTGATGGCGGCGTTGCAGCGAGCAATCGCGCTCGCCGAGGTGAATGGCATTGCCATGACGGTCGGCAAAGATCTGCACCTCGATGTGACGTGGACTTGCAACGTATTTTTCGACCAGCACGCGCGCGTCGCCGAAGGAGCTTTTGGCTTCCCGCTGCGCCCCTTCCAGCGCGGCCTCGAAATCGGCATGTCGCTCCACACGGCGCATGCCTTTGCCGCCACCGCCCGCAAGGGGTTTGATGATGAGGGGATATCCAATTTCGTAGGCTTTCTGTTTGAGGAACTTCGGCTCCTGCAGTTCGCCGTGGTAGCCGGGTACGACTGGCACACCCACTTTTTCCATCAGCGTTTTGGCATGATGTTTGAGGCCCATCGCACGTATGGCTGATGGAGGCGGGCCGACAAAAGCTATGCCCGCGCCGAGGCAGGCCTCGGCGAAGTCGACGTTTTCGGACAGAAAGCCATAGCCAGGATGGATACACTCAGCGTGCGTCTGCTTGGCCGCCGCGATCAGCTTATTGATCACGAGATAGCTTTCGGCTGCCGGCGCCGGCCCGATTGCATACGCTTCGTCGCATTGGCGAACGTGGAGCGAAGTTGCATCCACCTCGGAATAGACCGCGATCGTGCGTATCCCCATCCGTCGCGCGGTCCGGGCAATGCGACAAGCAATTTCGCCGCGATTTGCAATCAGGACTGATTTAAACATGAGGCCGCGCCGGTTGGCCCCGATATTAGCGCGCGGGCGGGGACGCCGCCTGGCTTTGCGGTCGCTTCGGTGGCACAGGCGGGGCAGTGCCCGTTTTCTCCGTCGCCGCGTGAGCGCCCGGGGGGCTGGCCGGCTCCTTGGCGGGTGGCGGCTCGCTATTCATGATGCTGACGGGCGGGATCGATGCAGAAGATGGAAAATCATATCGGCTGTCGAGAGGATGTGATGGGGACAGCGGCTCCGGAACCGAAGCGACCGGCGCTGTTTCAGGTGCGGAGGCCTGGGGTACATTTTCAGGCGCAGCTTCGCCCTTCCCCCATGCGGCCACGTACCGGGCAACATACGTGTCGAAAGCATGAACCTTGAAGTTGGCTTTAAGCGTGGACGCGTCGTGAACCATGGCAAATGCTGCGCACTTTTCGGCCGTACAGCCGTCACGGACGGCCAACACGTGCGCGGCTATCCCGAAGCGGTCGAGTTCGATTGCACGACGTGTTGGAGCCAGCGCCGCTAGCAGGTCGGAACCGCCGCGTCCTGTCATTGCGGCAGCATCGGCGAGCAGCGAAAGGCGTGCGCTGATATAGCCTACCGCTCGCGCAGCGCTCTGCGGATCCGCGAAGACTGACCTTTCACATGCGTTTTCAATGTCCTCGCCGGCCAGGCCGTCGAGGCACGAAAGTGCCGATCCAGGTGCGGTGGCGCTTAGGTCAAGCCGGCTGTTTCGTTCAAGCAGCGCACGCTCTTCGGCAGCGCGTTCGCTTCGCGCCAGCCGATCAAGAATGCCGAAGACAGCCACCCCCGCGACCACGATCGCTAGCACCGGCGCCACAATGCGGGACGCATGTCCCTGGGTTACGCGCCGGACCGCCAGAATAACCATCACAAAAAACAACGCCGCCAATGCGCCTGCCACGGGGGCCGGCAGCACGAGCGGCGTCGAAAGCAACCCGTCCACAAACGTGCTGTTAATCGTTGACATCGGTGTCCGGTCAGCTGCCTGTTTTGCAGAAGCGCTATTGGATCTTCGCTCCAGAGACTTTTACCACATTGGCCCATTTCTCGATGTCTTTCCGAAGATAGGCATCGAATTCCTCGGGGGTTTTAACAAGGGGAACGGCCCCCTGCTTAAGCCAAGCTTCCCTTACCTCCGGCTTGTTGATCACTTTGTTGATGTGGCTGTTGAGGAAAGTAATGACATCCTTCGGCGTGCCCTTCGGTGCCATAATGCCGATCCAGATCGTTGCTTCATATCCGGGAACGGTTTCGGCAACTGTTGGTAAATCCGGCGTCAGTTCGGAGCGCTTTAGGCCAGTCGTAGCGAGCGCGCGAACTTGTCCGCCCTTGGCAAGCGCCGTCATCGTCGTGACCGCGTCAAACATCATCTGCACCGTACCCGATATTGTGCTGTTTCGCGCGTCGCCGGACGCTTTGTGCGGCACGTGAACAATGTCAGTTTGGCTCATCGCCTTAAACAGCTCGCCCGCCATATGGTACGGAGTGCCGGGACCGGACGACGCGTAGTTCAGCTTGCCTGGCTCTTTTTTCGCAAGATCGATGAATTCCTTCACGCTCTTCGCCGGCACTGAGGGATGCACAACCATGAGCAGGTCCGAATAGTTGATCGTCGCGACCGGAACGAAGTCCCGCATCAGCTGAAACGGCTTATTCGGTAGCAGGGATTCATTGGTCGTGTGTGTGTTGGACATCACCAGCAGCGTGTAGCCGTCAGGTGCCGACTTTGCGACCGCGTCGGTACCGATAATCGAACCGGCTCCCGGGCGGTCCTCAACCACGAACGACTGCTTGGTTTCCTCGGAAAGATGCTGCGCTAGCACTCTGGCATAGACGTCCGCGGGCCCGCCGGCCCCAAAGGGCACAATCAGTTTGACCGGATGGTTTGGATAGTTTTGGGCAGACGCTGGCCACGCCAGAAAAACAGGCAATAAGAATGTGGCCAGACGAAAAAGCGCGCGCATGAATTCCTCCCCTTCATTGGCTCGTTCAGGCTGTTATGATGTTCTAAATCTTACGTTTAATCCTCCGGTGCAAGCACTACATCCCGCCAGACCACCAGGTCTGAGTGCCATATCAGCAGCACCCACAGCAGCGTCGACGGTTGCCGGTGTAATGTCCCCTCTATTGGCACTTACGATTTTCCGAAGCGCGAATATTGCGCAGCAAGAGAGCTGTAAGCTGGCGCCGAAGGAAAATCGCGACACCGCGGTTAAGCGCGGTCGAGCTGGCTTTCTTTGGCGACGCGTTCGAAAGCCTCACCGGAACTCTTGATCCGGTATTGATAGTCATCACCCTCCGATGGCAACAGTTTCACCACCGTATAGCTGCCGGTCGCCGCCGCTCGACCAAACGTCGGCGAAGTGTAATAGACGATCTCGCCAACCTGATACTTGTGCGTGCGAATAGGGATCTCGTGCGCGGCCACCGGCTGCACCGGCGGGCTCTGCGTCCGGATCATCTTTGTTGCAGCGCCCTGCACCCGCATGGTCCGATTGATTTTGCCAACCGGCGACCGTGCGGATTTCGACGCCTTTTTGGCCGCAGAACGTACGCTTTTCGTACTCTTCTTGGCGGTACGTCTGGCGGTCTTGGTCGACCGTCCGGCGGTTTTTGCTGAATGTCTGCTCATAACTTCAATATAGCAGCAAATTTTGTTTGCGGGCAAAGTTTTTTCCGCAATAACGTTTTTATTTTCAATAGGTTAGAACACGCTTGGTGACTATCTACGGTTAACAGCGCGTGACCCAAAATTGTCCGGTTTGCGGTCAAAATCTGGGGCGTAAGGCATGGAACCGGCGATTGACCACCGCGTTTCGCGGGGGGCACGAGGAGAATTTTCATGCGGGTCCTCATCGGGATCATTCTTGGCGCCGTCCTGACCGTTGGCGGTGCCTATCTGTACGATTCCCACACGGTTTCGGGTGCCGCCACTTCGTCAGCCAGCACTCAGCGCCCAATGGTCAACTGGGATGTGGTCAGTACGAAGTGGAACCACCTCACCGAGCGGGCGCGGGCGGAATGGAATCGGATCGCAAGCTAGCGCGACAGAGCTAGGCGCTTCCCGATCCATCAACGTCCTCACGCATCCCCACACGCAAGGCGTCAACGATTGCGCGGCGGTTCATTCGCGTCCCGTCGTCGCCTTCGATCAGCAGTGGCGTTCTGCCAGTATGCTCCAAGTGCCGCGCCCAAGAGAACGCCTCATCGAGCGTACGCAGCTCCTTGAACAGCAATCGCGATTTTTCCAGCGGTAATACATCTGCGGACCCTTTTGGCCCGCTGTAGACACGATAAGTCATGACGAACCTCTTGGCCTAGAGCCACTCGATGCGGCCCACTCTCCCCATTGAATTTGCCCAACAAAGCAACGTGTGAGGCTCTGTGAGGTTTCCGGTGGTCATTTCTTATCCAGAACAGCGTGCTATCGTGATGTTAAAGGGAACGGTTTGTGAAAGCGGCTTATTACGAACGCAATGGCACGGCTCGCGACGTCCTCAGGGTCGGCGATGTCGATGCGCCGCACCCGGGGCCCGGCGAAGTTCGCGTCAAGCTAGCAGTGTCAGGGGTCAATCCATCGGACGTGAAGTCACGGCAGGGCTCGACGCGAAAAATCGCCTACCCACGCGTCATACCTCATAGCGATGGTGCCGGTGTGATCGACGAGGTCGGCGATGGAGTTTCCAAAACGCGGCTCGGGGAACGAGTTTGGGTATGGAACGGCCAGTGGAAGCGGCCTTTTGGCACAGCCGCCGAATTTATCGTGCTCCCTGCGACCCAGGCCGTCCTGTTGCCCGAAAAGGCCAGCTTCGATGCGGGTGCCTGCCTCGGCATCCCAGCGATGACGGCCGCGCATGCAATTGCCCTCGCAGGCCTCGGCAAAGGCACAACGGTACTGGTTTGCGGCGGAGCCGGCTCCGTCAGCCAGTATGTCCTTCAGTTTGCAAAGACCAGAGGGGCGGTCTGCCTCACAACGATATCCTCTCCCGAGAAAGCCGAAGCCGCACAAGAGGCCGGCGCAGACCACGCCATAAATTACAAGCGCGACAACGTCGGTGATCGCGTCATGGAACTCACCGGAAAGCGCGGCGTCGACGTCGTGATCGATATGGACTTAACTGCCAATGCCAAACTGCTTCCGGCTGTCCTGCGGCCAAAGGGCAGCGTCATCATCTATGGCACCGGGCCGGAGGCGACCATTCCGGCGGCCTTCTGCCTGGTCAACTCGATCCGATTGCAATTTTTCCTGGTTTACGAGCTTGACGCAACTGAGCGTGAACGGGCCATTGCGACCATCGACAACGCGCTAAAGCAAGGCACGCTGCTCAACCGGGTCGCGCAACCAACGTACAAGCTCGAAGATATCGCCGCCGCCCATGAAGCCGTCGAACGGGGAAGCCTCGGGAACGTCCTTATGATGCCGTGAGGCCGTCACACCGACGGCGCCACCACGGCTTCCGGAAATCCAGCCGCGTCGAGCGCGCGACGAACGAGGCCAGACGTCTTTGCCACCTCTACCAATTCGCTCGCGATCCGTAGCGCGACCGGCCGGCCTTTCGGCACGGCCACTGAAATCCCGGTCTGCTGGAAGCTACCCGGAAGAACGCGCGCGCCTGGAAGTTTCGGCAGCAGCCCGGCGAATGAATCGTGCGACAGCGCAAAAGCATCGCCCTGCCCTTGCCGCGCCATTTCAGTCATCCTGTCGACGCTCGGCACCTCTTCGACGCTGGCATTCGGGGCAGTACGGCGGGCACTGCGAGCCGTCGTCGTGTTCGAAATTGCAACTATCCTGCGACCAGGCTGATTGACCTCTTCGATGCTTTTTATGATCGAGCCAGACGGCACCAGGTATGTACTTTCAATGAAATAATATGCCGGGCCAAAATCGACGCGCTTCGCACGCTCGGCATCCCGCGGCATGAAGGCAAGATCGCAGTCACCTTTAGCAACCGCATCGGTCACCTGGCCGGAATTGTCGTAGACTTGCAGAGCCAGCGGCAATTTTAGCGCGGCTGCAAACCCGCGGATCAGATCGACGGTGACACCCTTAACCTCTCCGCCGCCATCCCTGATCGCAAAAAAAGCGGACGCCGCGGGTGCCGTAACGATGCCGCCACGCAACGTTCCGGTAGGAGCGAGTTGTTTGAGATCCTCAGGACTGGTCATCGAGGTGCATCTAGCACGACCGGCGATATGCCGCTATGGCACCGAGCGAAACCGATCCACGTCATCGACGCTTGTCATAGACCTGATTGGTGAAAGCGGGCCGCGTCGGCCGCTGAACAACGATAAATTCGTTCCCCGTGCCCTGGTGGCAGGTATTGCACGCCTGCGTGAGCTTGTCGTATCCGCTGACAAACGTTTTGTAGTCTTTGGATTCAATCGCCTTTTCCAAAGCCGCGATCTCTTTGGTAATTACGGCGTCGAGCATATCGGCCAATGGCAGATTTTTAAATGTCGGCACCAAATCCTGTACGTCACCCATGACTTCCTTGATTTCACCGAGTTGATACTCGGCAAGCCTCCAATTGCGTGCTTTTGCGGCAAACCAAAGTTTGTTGTGCTCCATCAAGATGACGTTCATGAATTGCTCGAGACCGGGCACATAAGTCTTCGGCACATTCTTGGCCGCATCGCTCGCCGTTTCTTTCGTTGCACCGGGCGCTGGCTGTTGTGCTCTCGTCACGAGCGGCATCGAAATTGCGGCAATCACGAGTGAAATGAGGATTGAACGGGACACGGCCTAACTCTTTCAATGCGATACGCGCCACATGGCGTGAGGCTATCACTGTCACCTCATGTCGCTGAATTCAAGCCGGAGCGCCAATATTGGAATTTGTCTAATTCGAATTTCTACCGACATTTCGCAGCAGCTACATTCTGAACACGCCAAATCTTGTCGGCAGTACAGGCGCATTGAGCGTGGCGGAAAGCGCAAGCGCCAACACCCGACGCGTCTCCGATGGGGCGATAATTCCATCATCCCAAAGCCGAGCCGTCGCGTAATAGGGATTACCTTCGTGTTCGAACTGGTCACGCAGCGGTTGCTTGAATTCCTCCTCCTCAACCTCTGACCATTTGCCGCCGCCGGCCTCAATGTTTTCACGCCGGACCGTTGCCAGAACACTGGCCGCCTGTTCACCGCCCATGACCGATATGCGTGCATTCGGCCAGGTAAACAGGAAGCGGGGGCCGTAGGCGCGCCCACACATCCCATAGTTACCCGCGCCATACGAGCCGCCGATGATGACCGTGATCTTAGGCACCTGCGCGCAGGCGACCGCGGTGACCATCTTAGCCCCGTCTTTGGCAATCCCGCCCGCCTCGTAGTCGCGCCCTACCATGAACCCCACGATATTTTGCAAGAACAGCAACGGAATGCGTCGCTGGCAGCAGAGTTCGACGAAGTGTGCCGCCTTTAGTGCACTTTCCGAAAATAGGATTCCATTGTTGCCCAGGATTCCGATGGGCATTCCGTGGATATGCGCGAATCCGGTTATGAGCGTGGTGCCATACAGCGCCTTGAACTCGTCGAACTCGGACGCATCGACAATACGCCCGATAACCTCCCGCACGTCGTACTGCTTCTTGAGATCGGTCGGCACGATGCCATCAAGTTCTGCGATGTCGAGGACAGGCTCGCGCGGCTTTACGAGAGGTATGTCGACGCTTTTCTTGATATTCAAATTTGCGACGATGCGGCGCGCTATGCTCAGCGCATGGTGATCGTCCTGTGCATAGTGGTCTGCGACCCCGGACTTGCGGGCATGGACGTCGGCGCCGCCAAGCTCCTCCGCGCTGACGACCTCGCCGGTCGCGGCCCTCACAAGCGGCGGACCGCCGAGAAAGATCGTTCCCTGATTCCTGACAATGATTGTCTCATCTGACATCGCGGGCACGTAGGCGCCACCCGCGGTACATGACCCCATTACAACGGCAATTTGCGGAATGCCAAGCGATGACAAAGTCGCCTGATTGTAAAAAATACGACCGAAGTGCTCGCGGTCCGGAAAGACTTCGGTTTGATGCGGCAGATTGGCGCCACCGCTGTCGACAAGATAGAGGCAGGGCAAACGGTTCTCGCGCGCAATTTCCTGCGCCCGCAAGTGCTTCTTAACGGTCATCGGAAAATAGGTGCCACCTTTGATGGTGGAATCATTGCAGACGATGACACACTCGCGGCCCTCGATACGTCCTATGCCCGTGATCAGCCCCGCGCCGTGGATCGCGTCGTCATACATCTCGTTGGCAGCGAGCGGCGACAGCTCCAGGAAAGGCGACCCCTGATCAACCAGATTCATGACACGGTCGCGTGGCAGCAGCTTCCCACGGGCCACGTGGCGCTCCCGTGAACGTTCGGAGCCGCCTAAAGCCGCCTGGGCCCGGCGCGCCTGCAGCTCACTGACAAGCGAGCGCAGGCGTTCCGCATTGGCCCGATATTCTGCGGTGCCCTTGTCAACGGACGATGAAAGAATGGCCAAGACTTCCTCCCTAAACAGCAAGAAAGGTGCCTTGGTGGAACCCGGAACGCAATGGCGGGGCGATTTGATTGCAAATCGGCAAGTTTCGGAACCGGCCAGTCGAACAAAACGTTTTCTTTTGAGGTCCCGACTCATCATCGGGAATTTCGAGGGGGCATCCAGAGGAGGATCCCGTGAGGAAATTGAAACTGTTGTCGACCGTCGCGCTGGCATTGCTGCTGGGCGCCGGCGCCGCATCAGCGCAGGGCATGAGCAAGGAGCCGCCGGAACGCGCTCCTGCAGCACAGCAAAAAGCGCCCGCTGAAAAGGTCGCGCCTTCAATGAAGGACGAGCATAAATCGTCCCAGACGACCGGCCAGGCCACGCCTGACAGCAAGGCTACCGGCAAGGGCCACGAAACGACCGGGCAGTCCCCGAAGTCGGAGGCCCCCGACAAGGCAGGCTCAATGAATAAAGACAAGGCCGGTTCGCCAAGTGGCCAATCGGACATGCGCACCAAGTCGGAGCAGAACGGCGCCGCGTCGAAGTCCACTCAGGGCACGACGGAGCAGAACCGCTCGACGACAACCGGACAAGGTGCGGCTGCTGGCTCGGCCAAGCTTTCAACCGAGCAGCGCACGAAGATCACTTCGGTTATCAAGCAGCACAAAATCGAGCCCACCAAGTTGAGTGTATCGGTCAGCGTCGGTACGCGCATTCCGGCGAGCGTGCACCTTTATCCGCTTCCCGTAGAGGTCGTTGAGGTCTATCCGGCCTGGCGAGGCTTTGAGTACATCCTGGTCGGCGATCAAATCGTCGTCGTCAACCCGCGCACACACGAAATAGTGGCGGTCCTCGAAGCGTAGTTTTGAGTCGCTCCGATTTTCGGAAAATCACGACGGCGGCCGGGAAAGTTCCCGGCCGCCGTCATGTGCCAGGCCAAACTTTTTTAGCATTCCAGACCAGGTTCCCGGGAACGGCATTGTTTTGGCTCCGTTGTTCCAAAGTGCCGCTATCTGGTGTCGGCACTAGCTCCCCAGGAGGCAGATGATGAAGACTTTGACCACATTTACCGCTGTTGCAGCACTCATTGCGGGCGCCTCGATTGCCCAGGCTCAAGGCACAATGGGACAGACCGGCGGCACCGGCATGGCGCCGAAGACAACCGGAAATGCCGCTTTCTGCATCGCCACGTCCCCGGGCGGACCGCTCAATTGTAAGTACGCAAGTCTGGCAGCTTGCGAAAAGGACGCCAAACCTCAGAACCTGAATTGCTCGCCAAATCCGAAGAAGAGCACTACGGGCTCGAAGCAGTAAGTCTGTAGCGTAACGTGCGTGACACGGCCCCGTGCCGAACATCACCGGCACGGGGACGTGCGCACGTGCACGCGCAACTCTGACGATGTTGCTGGGCGAGCTGACGCGACATTGGCCTACCGAAGAACCGTCGACGAATAAACCGCAACAACAGAATTTTCGAGCAAGCCCGGCGGCGCGCCGGGCTTTTCATTTTCGCCGCTTCACTTCAAGCCCGTTGGCGTACTAGTCTCGCCCTCTTCCTTAATCGTGGGGCGATGAGATGCATGCCAACACCGGCAATTACAAGGACCTGAAGCTCAAGCTCGAGGGCATCGTGCCGCCTGGCCACGGTTTTCATCGCAACCTTCTTCTCGATTGTCTTTATGCCTCGCTGCCGCGCGACCCGCAGGTAAAAGTGCAGGTCTATAACGCCGAAATCGTGCCCGGCGGATACACCAACTGGCATTGCCACAATGGCGCGGCATTTTTCGTAGCGTTGCAAGGATTATTCGAAGCGCATTTCCAGGAGGGCGTTCTGGTGAAGGCGAAAGCTGGCGAATGTTATTCCGAGCCGATCGCCAAATTTCATCGTGGGCACAATCCCGATCCGGAGCTGCCCTACCTCTGCATCGGTCTGTGCTTTACTTCGCCGGATCGTGACCACGTGACCAACTCTGTCGAGCGGCCCTGGTAGCGATCGTGCCCCGTCGGTCGGAGGTCAGCGCCGGTATTCTGGCTTTCCGACGAAAGCCGGCACTTGAATTCCTGCTTGCGCATCCGGGCGGGCCCTATTGGCGTAACAAAGATGAAGGCGCCTGGTCGATCCCGAAGGGCAACGTCGAATCCGGCGACCTGCTCACTTGCGCAAAGCGCGAATTCAACGAGGAAACCGGCCTTACACCCGCCGGACCATTCACACCGCTCACGCCACTGCGTCAAAGGAGCGGGAAAATGGTCCATGCCTTCGCAATGGAGGCCGATTTTGATCTGAGCGGGTTTTCAAGCAACCAATTTGAGATGGAATGGCCTCCACGATCGGGAAAGACACACAACTTTCCCGAAATCGACCGTGTCGCCTATTTCAACGCGACGAAAGCTCGGCGAAAGATCCTGCCTGGTCAGCGCGCCTTCATTGACGAACTGATCCGACATTTGAAAGCAGACGACGAATCCTCGCTGACTTGACGTTACGCATTCATCTCCTGGTGTGGAACATGACCTGGCCAGCGACGAACAACAGCATCCTCGCAGCGATCGGCCCAATGGTCCGCGCCGCAAGCCGTGGCGCAACTGCGCATCCTCAGGCGACGGGAATCCCGCGCACCAGAGGCCATTCCGGTTCGTCGTCTTTTAAAATCCAACTCTCCTTAAGCGCGGCCGTCCGCCACTCAGCCCAGGCGGGCAGAGCCATCACCGCATCCATATAGTTGCGCGTCGCGTCGCCGACGGCCAGGCCGTACGAATGCAATCGCGCCACCACAGGCGCATACATGGCATCTGCCGCCCCAAAGGAGCCAAATAAAAACGGTCCACCCTGCCCGAACCGCGCGCGACAATCCGCCCACAGGAATTCTATTCGGCGCACATTGGCCATCACTTCTTCCGACTGAGGCCGCGACTTTACCGGCAACCAAAGATTCATCGGACAACTTCTGCGCAGAGGCTGAAAGCCAGCATGCATTTCGGTCGCCACAATCCGGGCATGTGCCCGCGCACGCGGATCGTCAGGCCAAAGCTTTTGCCTTGGAAATTTCTCGGCGAGATATTCGAGGATAGCGAGAGATTCCCAAATCCGCTGGTCACCATCCAAAAGGATAGGAACCTTGCCGGCCGGCGAGTATTGCAAGATCTGTTCGCGGCTACCCGGCTCATAAAGAGGAACGACCTTGTCCTCGAAAGCTATCCCCGCCACTTTCATGGCAATCCAGGGCCGAAACGACCATGACGAATAGTTCTTGTTGCCGATAATCAATGTCAGCGCCATGACCCGATCTCCACCCGCGCAGAAACTGCGGCAAGCTTGAAAGCACAACAAGCGAAATTTTCTGATCGGCCTGAACAGGCTGGTGAATGGTTGTTACTTTTTGGCCTGCGCGGGACCAGACTCGGCCGCCTCCAGCGGGCCACCGGCCTTTTTCCAAGCGCCAAATCCGCCCTTAATGTGGGCGACGGGCTTTAATCCCATGTGCTGTGCCGTCTGTGCGGCAAGCGCGGACCGTAGTCCGCCTGCACAAAAGAATACGAACTTCTTGTCATCCGCAAATATCGATTTGTGATACGGGCTCTGCGGATCGATCCAGAATTCCAACATCCCGCGCGGACAGTGGAAAGCGCCCGGCACCCTGCCCTCTCGCTGCAGTTCACGGATGTCACGAATATCGACGAGCACTGTATCGCTCCGCCCCGCCAGTTTGATCGCCTCCTCGACCGGCAAGGTCTCGATTTCTCGTTCAGCGGCCTCGCACAAGGCCTTGTAACCTGTCGTGATTGTCTGCGGCATGGCTCTCCTCGGGATGACCATGCACTAGCATAGCCCCGAGCAGGCGACGACCCCTACCCTCGTTTCGATATCGGGTATCGCGCAAGAGCATGCAGGTATTGGAACGTCGCAGGCGCGGTGAGCTAAAGGTGACTCAAGCCATACCCATCAGGACGGCGATCGCCGCGACGACGAGCAACGCCAGTGAGGCAGCACCGACCGTAACGAACTGCTCGGATAACGCGCCAGTATTACTGGCTTCTTGTTGAGCGACCGGCTCAGCCGGCAAGATTGATCTGAAATTAAATGCCAAGGGCGCCCCCTATTGCAAAGGCATCGGTTCGATGGTGCGCGAGCACGCCAACGCGAACTCGGGCGCACGAATCGCCCTCACTGGTAAGATTAGCCCGGCCGCAATCTGCTCTCAATAAACGACGAACGTCCGCGCACAAAAGTTGTCGCGCAAATGAAACGCCGAAAATCCTCGGCGAGCGGCGCGCGCCGTCAATGTTGCACTGACTTTCAGCGCCTGACTGGATCGGGTTCGTTAGCGTGCAGCCGAGGCAACATCGACAATGGCGCCAGGATAGTGATCGACCAGCACCGCCACGAGGATCGCTATGTACAGGACGAGCCACACCGACGCGACTGCTACTCCCGCGCCGGTGTCAGCCGGCGTCTGCCCCGGATCCGGCCTTGTTGTTGAAACGGTCATATCGGATTCTCGACGACCTGAAGCGGAAGGTCTTTTACGGCAGGGGCGATCATCATTTGTCTGACGTTCAGACCGTCACTGCTGAGCGACACGCCTGGGCCGGCCTTCGGTCCGAATAGGCCGAATACTTGCGCCGCGAGGAAGACGACAAGAACAGCTGCGATGATGGCGTAGCGAGATTGCATGCGGGTCTCCCGTGCTGATCCGGGTTGCAACAATCCCCGTCCACCTTGGTCGTCCCCCGTAGATATTTTCGTCGGCGTCTTCGCTCGTTAAGTCGGCCGATATCCGAATGCACAGCCATGACGGGTGAAGCCGCGACGTAGAAAGTGCGAATGAGTGGATTAGCTGCGATAATTGTAGATCATCGCGGCTTCGAAAAAATGGCGATTTCGGAAAATGGTTATTTGCAAGTTCGCAGCCGCCGACATTTGTGTCGAATTTTTTTGCGGCATTAGATTCTAATCGGGCGAAATCCGGCCTTTTGCGCTTTCGCCATCAGCCGGGCGCGATGTCGACAAGCCGCAGTTGCACACGCTCTTCGCCCTGCCAGCGATCAACGGCGACGTGACCTGCCGCATGCAAGACGCGGCCGCGGCCGTCGAGCAAAGCTCGTCCAAGCGGCTGGCCTATGGCCCGAAATGCGATGGCATTGACGAATTTTCCATCGCCGGACCGGAATCGAGCCCGCACATGGCTTTCGCCGACAGGATCCGCATAAATGAGCGTGTGGGCTGGAAGCGCAAGCAGTGGTTCCGGATTACCGGCGCCGTATGGGCCGGCTCTCGACAGCATATCGGCAAGTGAAAAATTAAAGCCACCGGCCGAAACCGCACCATCAATCGGCAATGCGATATCGCCCCGCGCAACACCCACTGATGCAGCAAGCGCATCCTCAAGGAAGGCGCGAAAGGCTCCGAGCGCGTCTTTTTTCAGCGTTATCCCCGCGGCCATGGCATGACCCCCGCCTTTGAGGAGCAGTCCCTCCTGGACGGCGCGGCGCACCGTACGACCGATGTCGACCCCGGGAATTGACCGGCCCGAGCCCGTCCCGATGCCCCCTGGTTCGAGCGCAATCGCAAACGCCGGACGCCCGTAACGCTCCTTCAGGCGTGCCGCTACCAATCCGACAACGCCCGGGTGCCAGCCTTCTGCAGCCGTCACGACAACTGCGCCCTTGTCTTCCAGACCGAGCGCGATAAGCGCTTCGGCATCGGCTTGCGCCAAGGTCGTCTGCTCGATTTGTTGACGCTCTCGATTAAGCCGATCGAGCTCGGCGGCGATGCGCGCCGCCTCCGCGGGGTCCTCTTCCAGCAGCAATCGCACGCCGAGATCGGCCCGACCGATGCGTCCGCCCGCGTTTATGCGCGGACCGAGTAGAAAGCCCAAATGCCAGGGTTCGGGTGGCCCCGCGAGACGGGCTGCATCCATAAGCGCGGTCGTTCCAGCATGCTCGCGGCGCTTGAGCGCGATGAGCCCTTTGGCGACAAAGGCCCGATTGAGGCCATGCAGTGGGACAACGTCGGCAACCGTCCCCAACGCCACCAGATGAAGCAATGAAAGCAGGTCGGGCTCTGGACGACTGCTGCTCCAGAAATTGCGCTGGCGCAATTCTCGTGCGACGGCAACAAGCGTGATGAACACCAGCCCTACCGCGGCGAGATGGCCAAGGCCGGACAAGTCGTCAGCACGGTTCGGATCGACGATCGCAACCGCATCGGGAAGCCTCTCGTCGGCCTGGTGGTGATCTATGACGACAGTGTCGAGACCGAGCTTTCGCGCTTCCGCGAGAGGCTCCAGGCTCGTCACACCGCAATCGACCGTAATCAGCAGCCTTACACCGCGCTCAGCGAACGAACGGATCGCGTCTACGTTCGGCCCATAGCCTTCAAAGATACGGTCTGGAACATGGACAATCGGATCCAGACCACAGTGGCGAAAAAAACGACACAACAAGGCAGCGGCGGTCGCACCATCGACGTCATAGTCTCCGAAAATCGCTACGCTTTCGACACCGGTCACGGCGTCGGCAATGCGAGCGGACGCGATCTGCATGTCCGTAAGCGTATGCGGATCAGGCAAAAGACGCTTGATCGCAGGGTCGAGAAAGGCCTCAACGTTATCGACCTCGACATTCCGTCCTGCCAAAACACGGGCAAGCAATTCGTCAAGCCCATGACGCTGCGCAATGGCCAGAGCGAGCGCCGAGCCGCGCGCGTCGAGCCGATCTCGCCAGGGCCGCCCAGTCAGCGAGCGCTCGACGCCCAGGAAATGCCGGTCGCTTTCCTTCAGTTGTGCAGCAGGCAAAGCCATTGCGCGTCGGTCGTGTTACGGGCGGGATGAAGCTCGCGAAGAATCGGTGTTGGAAGTCCCATATAGTGGCGAAGGCCGCCCGAGGGCACCAGCCCGGATCAACCGGCAATTTCGGCGTGAATGCGCAGCAATTCCGGTATTGTTTCTGGGTCACGACGGCCGAAGCCGCACTCGGTGGCGATCGAAAAGGCCTTCACATGCCGCTCGGCTGTCGCAAGCCGTTTGCGTGTACCCGCTACACCATCGGTGAAGTGAACCAGGCCAAGGCTCAGCTCGGTCTCAGGATTGAGCCTCAGGCGCGCGAGCGGCTCGAAATAGTTATCGTCACTGCGATCTCGCGGCACCGGCATGTGGATCAGTTGAACCCCGCGCCTGATGTCCGCGCAAAGGCGGTTTGCAAGGTCGACCATATCGCCCATATCGGTCGGCTCAACGACGTGCCTGTGGTTGGAGTCACCGTAACAGAAGTGGAACAGAAGCTCGACATCCGGCGGCACGCGATCGGCAAGGTCCGCAAGAATCGCCGAGAACGACTTCAACATCTCCGCGCGCGTCTTCCCGTAGGCATTTGGCTCGCCTCGCTGCAGGCGGGCGAATACGGCCGAGGCCACGTCGAACTGGATCGCAATCTGATTATGCGGTAGAGCCGCGGCGATCTTGTCGATTTCCCGCTTGAGAGCGTCGTTGTAGACCGGATCGAGCGGGGCATGCAGATCTTCCTGCAGAAAGAGCCAGATCACGGAATGCGCCGGAACAAGGTCGATCTGGAAACGGCAGCCATTCGGTACGACCCCTTCGCGCTTGAGGGTGGCAAATTCCGCGTACGATGCCTTGGCCATATCCGCATAAAATAGATTGTTGAAGCGCACATCGTCGACGCTCTTCCCCGACCGCAAACGGTAACGGATACGAGCGGTGCCCGTAGCGTGCACGCGGAAAAGCTCGTCGGACTTTTCAAGCGCGGGGTTTTCGGAGAATGCCGGCTCCAGCCAGGTGATCCAGTCGGATCGCATCCCCGTTTCGCCGTCAGGGATACGCTTGAGACGCGGGCCGAGCACGCCGCTTACTGTCGCGAAGACCTCGCGTGCGCTGCGAAGCGGCACGCTGCCAACGAGATGGACGTGACGCATGAAAGGATCAGTCGAGATGAAATTTTCCAAACTGACGGTGTTCCGCCAGGACACGCCGTACCGTGCCCGTCACCGAACGCATCACGACGGTCTCGGTTTCGATCACATCCTTGCCAAATTTGACGCCGCTGAGCATCGCTCCGGTTGTCACACCCGTCGCCGCAAAGAGGCAGTCGCCTCTCACCATGTCTTCGATCTGGTATTTTTTCTTCGGATCCTTGATGCCCATTTTCAAGGTTCGCTCACGCAACTCCTCGGTGTCGATAATCAGCCGAGTTTGCATTTGCCCCCCAGTGCAGCGCAGAGCTGAAGCCGCAAGCACACCTTCAGGTGCACCGCCGATTCCAAGATAGATATCGATTCCGGTCTTCGGGTCGGCGCAGTGGATAACGCCGGCGACGTCGCCGTCGCTGATCAGGCTGACTGCAGCGCCCGTCTTCCGGACGGCGGCAATGATATCGGCGTGACGTGGGCGGTCGAGCAGGATCGCCGTAATTTCCGACGGTTTCACACCCTTGGCTTTTGCAACTGAAAGAATGTTTTCCGTCGGCGGCGCGTCAAGGTCGATCGTCCCCTTCGGATAACCCGGACCGATCGCAATCTTGTCCATGTAGCAGTCGGGCGCATGCAACAGCGTCCCGGCGTCCGCCATTGCCAAGGTCGCGATGGCGCCGGGCATGTTTTTGGCGCAGAGCGTTGTGCCTTCTAGTGGATCAACCGCTATGTCGACCTTCGGCCCGGCTTTGGTACCGACCTTTTCTCCGATGAAAAGCATCGGAGCCTCGTCCATCTCACCCTCTCCGATCACCACGGTGCCATCGATGGGCAGTTTGTTAAGCTCACGCCGCATTGCATCGACGGCCGCCTGATCGGAGGCCTTGTCCTTGCCGTGTCCACGCAGGCGGGCCGAAGAGACAGCCGCACGCTCCGTCACGCGCACGATTTCGAGGCTGAGAATGCGTTCCAGCAGCAATTCCGGCTGGACGGTAATACTCGCCATTTGAGTTCCCCTCACAAACGCCTGGGCCGGCTCAGTTCTTTTCAATCCTAATAACCTGCGGACGACCTGAGATCACCCTATCGCGGCCCACCGCCGCAAGTGCTTTGCGTACCGCATCCTCGCTCGTTGCATATGTAATGAGAATAACAGGGACGGAACCCGCTTTTGTGTCACGCCCCAGGTGCGCCGGATCATGGCGTTGCACAATCGATTCCAGCGAAATTTCCTGTTCTGCAAGGCGCGTGGCGATGGTTGCTGCTGTTCCGGGCTTATCGCGCGCAACCAGCCGGATGTAATACCCGCCTTCATGCCGTTGCATCGGAGCTTTTCGCACCGTGGTAAGGCGTCCCGTCGGCCGCCCGAAAGGCGCGGTTCGCACGCCCCGCGCGATGTCGCCGATGTCGGAAAGAACCGCCGACGCGGTCGCCGCCCCGCCCGCCCCGGGTCCGACCAGCGTCAGAGGGTTGATGTCGGCAGCATCTATCGTGACCGCATTGGTCACGCCCATCACCTGCGCAATCGCCGAATCCTTGCGCACCATAGTCGGATGCACGCGCTGCTCGATACCTTTCGGCGTCCTCATGGCAACGCCCAACAGTTTCACCCGATAACCTAGTTCGTCCGCTGCCGAAAGATCGGCCGGCGTTATCGAGGAAATACCCTCCACGTAAATGGCACCCTGGTCGACTTTGGTGCCGAACGCGAGGCTTGCAAGAACGGCGAGCTTCTGCGCGGTGTCGTGACCCTCGATATCGAAACCCGGATCGGCCTCGGCATAACCCAGGCGCTGGGCGTCTTTGAGGCAGTCCGCGAAGGGCATTTTGTCCTGCTCCATCCGCGTCAGGATGTAGTTGCAGGTGCCATTCAGGATGCCATAGATGCGCTCGAACGAATTGCCTGCCATTCCTTCGCGCAACGTTTTGACAATCGGAATGGCTCCGCCGACCGCGGCCTCAAAGTTAAGCGCGACGTGATTGCGCTCGGCAAGCCCGGCAAGCTTCACCCCGTGCCGCGCCAGCAATGCCTTGTTCGCCGTCACAACCGATTTTCCGGACGCCAAAGCCGTCTCAACCGCGCTCTTGGCAGGCTCCGCTGCACCGCCGATCAATTCGACAAAAACGTCGATGTCCGGCTCGCGCGCGAGCGAAGCAGGCTCGGAAAACCATCTCATTTTCCTGAGATCGACGCCGCGCTCTTTGTTGCGCGACCGCGCACAGACGGCGACAACGTCGATGGCGCGCCCACAGCGCGCCGCCAGCGCGTCGCGCTGGCGCGCGATCTGAGCAAGCAGTGCAGCGCCGACCGTGCCCAACCCGGCGACGCCCACTTTCAGCGGTGGTGCCATGAACGTGCGCGCCCGTTGCTAGCGCCGCGTCGCGAGCGGAACGACGTTGTGCAGTTGGTCGGGCGCGTTCTCGAGAAAGCGGCGGACGTTACGAGCGGCCTGCCGAATCCGCTGTTCGTTTTCGACAAGCGCAATGCGGACGTAACCTTCGCCGTATTCTCCAAAGCCGATGCCGGGGGAGACCGCGATATCCGCTTTCTCGACCAGCAATTTGGAAAACTCCACGCTTCCGAGCGTCTTGAAAGGCTCCGGTATCGGGGCCCACGCGAACATCGACGCGCGCGGTGACGGAACATGCCAACCAGCGCGTCCGAAGCTTTCCACAAGAACGTCGCGACGACGCTGGTAAGTCGCGCGCATCTCCTTGACGCAGTCATCCGGACCGTTAAGCGCGGCGGTTGCCGCCACTTGCACCGGAGTAAAGGCGCCGTAGTCAAGATATGATTTCACGCGGCCCAGCGCCGCGATCACGCGCTCGTTTCCGACCGCAAAGCCAATGCGCCAGCCCGGCATCGAAAAGGTCTTCGACATCGAGGTGAACTCGACCGCGACATCATTTGCACCCGGTACCTGCAATAGCGACGGCGGCGCATTGTTGTCGAAATAGACCTCTGCGTAAGCTAGATCCGACAGTACCAGAATGCCGTGCTTCTTTGCGAACGCCACAAGGTCCTTGTAGAAATCGAGCGTCGCCACATATGCGGTCGGATTAGCCGGATAGCAGACCACGACCGCCGTCGGCTTCGGAATCGAATGCACGATCGCGCGTTCGAGGGTATGAAAGAAATTCGGCGTCGGCTCCGAGGGAACCGAACGAATTGCACCACCCGCCATCAGGAATCCGAACGCATGGATGGGGTAGCTCGGGTTCGGCACCAACACGACATCGCCCGGCGCGGTGATTGCCTGCGCCACGTTGGCGAATCCTTCCTTGGAGCCGAGCGTCGTGACGATCTGCGTCTCGGGATTGAGTTTCACGCCGAAGCGGCGGTCGTAGTAGGCAGCCTGCGCACGACGCAATCCGGGAATTCCGCGCGAAGCTGAATAGCGGTCTGTGCGCGGCTTGCCGAGCGTGTCCTTGAGCTTTTCGATCACGTGCGCAGGCGCCGGCAAATCCGGATTGCCCATACCGAGATCAATGATGTCCGCTCCCGCGTTGCGGGCGTTCGCCTTGGCCTTGTTCACCTCTTCGAAAACGTAGGGCGGCAAACGGCGAATGCGGTAGAACTCTTCCATCGGCTCAAAACCTCAAAGGACGGCTGCCCTCGCCAGCCGCCGCATATAACCCCGGCTGGCTTTTATCACGGGTTCGCCTTGGCGCCATCGGTTTGACGATTTTGCGTGCCTTTGGGCGGTTTTTTCGCTGCCGGAGCGCCCTTCTTAGCCGCCGGCGGACGGCCCTCCTGGCGATCGCGGACGTTAATCAATTCCTTTTCAAGCCTGACTTGTTCTTCCTCCGTCATGGGAGACGACGCGCGATCGGGCGGCATGTCGTGCACGGCCGGGTATTCGTAGGGGGTTTCCGGACGTGCTGGAGCGCCTGCAGGCAACCCCAGTTCACCCGGCAAACGGTCAATAATCGGCCCGGGTGCGCACGCCGCCAGTAGCGCGGCGAGGCCTAACGCTGCCCATATAAAAAGCTTGACCGCCACACACCCTGCTCCGCCAACGCACCGCACGAGCGGTGAAATCAATGTAGACTCAATGAATTATATCACCGTGCCGTTAACGGGCTAATATGGCCACAGCAAGGTCACCCGTTGCTAACCGCTCGGCTGAAGGCTCGCGAAACCATCCGCGTAAACGCGCCTTGCGATGGAACGCGGAGCGGGCCAACTGTCTTGGCAGATGGGAACGGAAGGGATGGATAAATCCACTACAGATCCCGCCAAGGTCGGCGACATCGATATCGAGGCGCTGTCGCGTAATCTTGCCCGCCTGGTCGAGGAAGGCGGTAAGGCGCTCGCGGCCTATCTGAAACCGCGCGAGGAAGGAAAGATACGGAGTGACTTCGCTGAAGACCTGACTGACGCCGTCAAAACAATTGGACGCGTCGCCCAATATTGGATGTCCGATCCTCAGCGCGCTGTCGAGCTGCAGACCAGCCTTGGCCGCGCCTACCTCGATCTCTGGGCAGGCGCGATGAAGCGCATGGCGGGCGAGCAGCCGGAGCCCATCGTCGCGCCCGACCCGAGAGACAAACGCTTCTCCGACCCGGAATGGTCGCAAAACCAGTTTTTCGATTTTCTGAAACAGGCCTATCTCCTTACCACGCAGTGGGCCGACAAACTGGTGAAAGACGCGGCCGGCGTCGATGAATACACGCGAAAGAAGGCGGAATTTTACGTCAAGCAAGTTGCCAATGCGATTTCGCCATCGAACTTCGTGCTGACCAATCCGGAACTTCTGCGCGAGACGCTCTCGTCGAACGCCGAAAATCTCGTGCGCGGGATGCACATGCTTTCGGAAGACATCAAGGCCGGCCAGGGGCACCTAAAAATCCGCCAGTCCGATCCTTCCATGTTCGACGTCGGCAAAAATCTTGCGACGACGCCAGGCAAGGTGGTGTTCCAGAATGAGTTGATGCAGCTCATCCAATATGAAGCGACGACCAAAGATACGCTGAAGCTTCCGCTGCTAATCGTGCCGCCGTGGATCAACAAGTTTTATATCCTCGACCTTGCACCCGATAAATCTTTCATCAAATGGTGTGTTGATCAGGGCGTCACGGTATTCGTGATTTCATGGGTCAACCCGGACGCCAGATTGGCCACAAAAAGTTTCGAAGAATATATGAGCGAGGGCGTGATCGCCGCACTGGATACCGTTCAAGCGATCACCGGCGAGAAACAGACTCACGCCGTCGGTTATTGTGTCGGCGGTACGCTGCTCTCGATCACCCTCGCCTATCTTGCTGCAAAAAAACAGAACCGCGTTAAGTCGGCCACATTATTTGCAGCGCAGGTTGATTTCACCTATGCGGGTGACCTGATGGTGTTCGTTGACGAGGAGCGCATCAAACAACTCGAGACGCATATGAAGCAGCAAGGCTATCTGGAAGCCTCGCGCATGGCCAATACCTTCAATATGTTGCGCTCAAACGATCTAATCTGGCCCTATATCGTCAACAATTACATGCGGGGCAAAAAGCCGATGCCGTTCGACATTCTTTACTGGAATTCCGACGCCACGCGCATGCCCGCGGCTAACCATTCTTTCTATTTGCGCAACTGCTATCTGGACAACAAGCTCACCAAAGGAGAGATGGAAATTGCAGGCACCCGCATCGATCTGCACAAGGTGAAAGTGCCGGTCTACAATCTCGCCACGCGCGAAGATCACATCGCGCCGGCGAAATCCGTTCTTTATGGCTCCCAATTTTTCGGCGGTCCGGTCAAATATGTGCTTGCCGGCTCCGGCCATATTGCTGGCGTGGTAAATCCGCCCAGCAGACCAAAATACCAGTATTGGACCGGCGAAAGGCCGAAGGGTGAAAACGTTGAAGCTTGGATGAAAACGGCTACCGAGCATCCAGGCTCCTGGTGGCCCGACTGGCTCGATTGGATCAAAGGGCAGGACGCGGAAACCGTGACCGCTCGCAAGATCGGCGGCGGCAAGTTCAAGCCGATCGAAGATGCGCCAGGATCTTACGTCAAGGTAAAGAGCTGGACGTAGAGCTGGACGTAGCCTACGGCGCGATTTTTACCGGCACCTTGAGGTAACGCACGCCATTGGCTTCAGCTGGCGGGAATTTGCCGGCACGAATGTTCACTTGAATCGATGGCAGCAAAAGCAAAGGCGTCGAGAGCGTGGCGTCACGCGTTTCCCGCATCTTGACGAATTCATCTTCGGTGACGCCCTCGTGCACGTGAACATTGCGCGCCTTTTCCTCGCCTACCGTCGTTTCCCAGGCATATTGATCGCGGCCGGGCGCCTTGTAGTCGTGACACATGAAAAGCCGCGTTTCTTTCGGTAAGGACAGAATCCGTCGGATCGACCGATAGAGGTCGCGCGCGTTGCCGCCGGGAAAATCGGCACGCGCCGTGCCGTAATCGGGCATGAACATCGTATCGCCGACGAACACGGCGTCACCGATCTTGTAAGACACGCATGCCGGCGTGTGACCCGGCGTATAGATCACCTCACCGTCGATAGCTCCGACTTTGAAGTGTTCACCATCCTTGAACAAATGATCGAATTCCGACCCGTCGCCCGACACATCCAGCGCATTGAAAATGGGCCGAAAGATCCTCTGTACGTCCTTGATATGCTCTCCGATCGCGACCCTGGCGCCGGTTTTCAGTTTTATGTAAGGCGCACCCGACAAATGATCGGCATGCGCGTGAGTTTCCAGGACCTGTTCGATTTTGACGCCGAGCTGCTTTGCCTCCGCAAGGATGGCGTCGGCCGATTCCACGGTTGCCTCTCCGCTGCGATGATCGAAATTGAGTACTGGATCGATCACCGCGCCCGACTTTGAAGCGGGATCCCACACGAGATAGCTGACGGTATTGGTCGGCTCGTCGAAAAATCCGCGAATTTCAGGTTTTGCAGTGGCGGTCATGACCCACTCCTTCTTCCGTCCAGCCTGTCCCTTGACTTATATATTAGCATACCCTAATTTAGCAACAGCTAATTCACGGAGACCAGCGTGCCTCTACAAACTGTCCGTCGAGCAAAAGCTGCCGCCGATATTGGCATTGCCGAACTTGAGCGCAAGGCTGGCGAAGCCGCCGGCCTGCTCAAGTTGCTCGCCAACGAAAACCGGCTGCTGATTCTATGCCGCCTGGTTGTCGCGGGAGAAATGTCGGTCGGCGATCTCGCGGAAGCGGTCGATTTGAGCCAATCAGCACTCTCCCAGCACCTCGCCAAAATGCGTGAAGATGGCTTGGTCAGCACCCGGCGAGTAGCGCAGACGGTGTTCTACCGCATCGCCGATCCCAACGCGGCGCGACTTCTGTCGCTGCTCAAAAATATCTACTGCCCGTAAAGGGCCAACCAAAACAAGAAAGGAGAACGATCGTGACAGACCTACAAGCAATTTCCCCGGAACGCGCCGCCGAACTCGTGCGCAGAGGTGCGGTCCTCATCGACATCCGCGAGGCCGACGAACACGCGCGTGAGCACATCCCTGGTGCACGCCATCATGCGTTAAGCCGGTTGGACGCGGAAAGTCCGGCGCGCGCTGGAGATGAAGTACTCGTATTTCATTGCCGATCGGGCGCCCGCACGCGCGGGAATGCGGCGCGACTTTCGGCCGCCGCAAACTGCGATGCCTATATTCTCGACGGCGGCCTTGATGCATGGAAAAAGGCCGGCCTGCCCGTCACCCTCGATCGCAGCCAGCCAATCGACATTATCCGGCAAGTGCAGATTGCCGCCGGCTCGCTTGTCTTGATGGGCATACTGCTCGGGACATTATTTTCCCCTGGCTTCTATACCCTCTCGGCTTTCGTCGGTGCGGGGCTCGTATTTGCCGGAGTCAGCGGCTTCTGTGGAATGGCGCATTTGCTGGCGTTGATGCCCTGGAACCGCCGGACCGCGCGCGGGGCGTAATATGCTGCACGACCTGCTTGCCATTGCCTCAGGAAGCATGGTCGGTTTTGTCCTCGGCCTGGTGGGCGGTGGCGGTTCGATTTTGGCCGTACCACTGCTGGTCTATGTCGTCGGCGTGCCCTCGCCGCATATCGCGATCGGCACAAGCGCGATTGCTGTCGCCCTCAGCGCAGCTGTCAATCTCGCCGGTCATGCACGTTCACGGACCGTGAAGTGGCCATGCGCGATCACATTCGCAATTGCCGGCATGATCGGCGCGGCCGGTGGCGCGCAGCTTGGTAAAATGGTCGATGGGGAGCGCCTTTTGGCCTTGTTCGGCGCCCTGATGATCGTCATTGGCATAATGATGCTGAAGCCGCGCAAAACCGCCGGCAATCCGGATGTCAAACTCACGCGAGAAAGCGTGCCACGATTGCTTCCGATGCTGATTGGCTTGGGCCTCGTGGTTGGCGCGATGTCGGGCTTTTTCGGCATTGGCGGCGGCTTCCTGATCGTACCCGGATTGATCGGGGCCACCGCGATGCCGTTGATCAATGCAATCGGCTCATCGCTGGTGTCGGTCACCGCCTTTGGTCTGACGACCGCAGCGAGCTACGCATGGTCCGGTCTGGTCGATTGGCGCCTGGCATCTCTCTTCGTGCTTGGCGGCGCGCTAGGTGGTTTGCTCGGCATCCGGCTCGCAACGTATCTCTCCGGCCATAAAACCGCGCTGACGCGCATTTTTTCGGGCATCGTGGTCACTGTTGGATGTTATGTCGTCGCAAGATCATTAACGGGTTCTTGATTGCGACAGCCGCGACAATAGCGGATGCATCCCTTATGCTCGGCTTGTCGTGTACGAATGGGGAGCCCCGATGACCAAGGAACTGATGTGGCTGACGCTGACGATCATCCTGACCGGGCTGTTGTGGGTACCGTACATCATCGATCGCGCCATGGTGCGCGGTCTGATGGGCTGCTTGGCCAACCCCTCGCGGCACGACAAGCCGCAATCCGCTTGGGCGCAGCGGCTTTATTTCGCGCACACCAATGCGGTTGAAAATCTCATCATCTTCGCGCCGCTGGTGCTCATTCTGGATGCGCAGGGTTACTCGACCCCCGGTACAGTCACTGCTTGCGCAGTCTACTTCTGGGCAAGGCTGGCGCACGTCATCGTGTACACGATGGGCGTTCCGGTTCTCCGCACACTTGCCTTCACCGTCGGCTTCCTTGCGCAAGTCGCGCTGGTATTTGCGGTGTTCGGAAAGATTTAGTTTGCAGGACCGGCCCGTTCGGTGATGCCGCGCGTATCCAGACCGCGCGGCAGCAGCCCGAAGACTGGCGCCCCCTCGCCGTCGAGCCGCGATGCGCAAAATGCATCCGACACGTTGGATGGCGCGCGCCTAATTAGCAACGAACCCTGAAGAGCGACAATGAGATCGCGCACCAACGTGCGCGCCTGTGACTCGTCGGCGTAGTCGCGGGCGGCGAGCCGCTTCTCAATGCGCTCAACAACCGTCTTGATCCGCGCATCCTTGGCTTCTCCCAATTCGCGTCGCAAAACCTCGGCCGCATTTGGTGTCCGCTCAAGCGCGCGCAGCACATCGAGGCACATGACGTTGCCGGAGCCCTCCCAGATCGAGTTGACCGGCGCTTCGCGATAGAGGCGCGGCATGATGCTATCCTCGATGTAGCCCGAGCCGCCGAGCACCTCCATGGCTTCGTAAGTCAGGGATGGCGTTCGCTTGCAGATCCAGAATTTGGCCGCGGGCGTGACGATGCGCCGAATTGCCAGCGCGGCATCATTATTTTCGTCATAGGCACGCGCGAGCCATATGGTCAGGACCGTGGCCGCCTCGGACTCAAGCGCAAGATCGGCAAGTACATTCGTCATCAACGGCTGATCAATGAGTTTTTTCTGGAAGGCTATGCGATGTCGCGCGTGATGGATCGCCTGGGCAACCGCCTGCCGCATCAGGGCGGACGAACCTATGCAGCAATCGAGTCGCGTGTAGTTGCCCATCTCTATGATGGTCGGAATGCCGCGCCCCTCCTCGCCGACAAGCTGAGCATAGGCGCCATGAAACTCGACCTCGCTCGACGCATTCGAACGATTGCCGAGTTTGTCCTTGAGCCGGAGTATGAGGATCGCGTTGCGCTCACCGTCCGGCGTCCATCGCGGCATCAAGAAGCAGCTCAAGCCGTTCGGTGCTTGAGCCAGCACGAGGAATGCGTCGCACATCGGCGCCGACATGAACCACTTGTGGCCGTAGAGCCGGAAGCTGCCGTCGGCGGAAGGCTGTGCGCGCGTCACGTTGGTGCGCAGGTCCGAGCCGCCCTGGTTCTCGGTCATGCCCATGCCGACAAGCGCCGAAGTCTTCAGTCGCGCCGGCCGGAACCGGCGGTCGTATTCGCGTGAGTAGATCCGCGGTAACCATTCATCGGCGATTTGCGGCGCATGCCGCAAGGTCGGGACCGAACCATAGGTCATCGCGAGCGGGCAATACACGCCACTTTCGATCTGCCCTAGCATGTAGGTCCCAGCGGCACGTGCCACGTGCGCGCCCGGTTTTGGATTTGCCCAGGGACTCGAGTGAAGACCGGCCTCAAGAGCGATTTCGAGCAACCGGTGCCAGGCCGGGTGAAACTCGACTTCGTCAAGCCGATGGCCGTAACGGTCGAGCGTACGAAGTTGCGGGGAAAACCTGTTGGCATCGAAGCCGAGCTGCACGGTCTCTGGCTTGCCAAGCGTTGCGCCGAGATCAGTCAACTCGCGCGCTGCCCAGTTCGCGCCTTCGCGGCGAACCGCATCACGCAGAACGGCATCGCTCGTGAAAAGATTGTAAGGCTCGAGCGGCGGCGGCTGGTTCTGAACCTCGAACATCGGCCGTGGGTCTCCCGCGAAGACGCGGCGATTGTACCAGCGGAATCAGGGGAACAGGGCGACCTGCTCCAATCCCATCGTTTCCGGCCAGCCCATGACCAGATTCATGTTCTGGATCGCCTGCCCGGAGGCGCCTTTGACCAGGTTGTCCAGCGCAGACACGACGATTGCCCGCCCTGAGACGCGGTCCTTTACCACGCCGATGAAGGTCATATTCGAGCCCCGCACATGTCGCGTCTGCGGCGTTTCCCCAAAGGGCAGGACATGCACGAATGGCTCCTTCATGTAAGACTTTAAAAGTATCGCATGAAGATCCTCGGCGGTCCGACCCCGCCGACCCCGCACATAGATCGTCGACAAGATGCCCCGGTTCATCGGTACTAAGTGGGGCGTGAACGTAATGATTACCTCTCGCCCGGCAGCGAGCGAAAATTCCTGGTCGAGCTCGGCCATGTGCCGGTGATGGCCAACGCCGTAAGCGTGAAAACCCTCCGAGACTTCGGAAAAGAGCATGGCCTCCTTGGCGGCGCGCCCCGCCCCTGTCATGCCGGACTTGGCGTCGACGATAATTTCATCGAGCTCGATCGCCTTGTTCTTGATGAGCGGCACAAGCGGCAGCTGCGCACAGGTGGTGTAGCAGCCCGGATTGGCGACCAGCCGCGCATTCTTGATTTCGCGCCGGTGAATTTCGGTCAGGCCGTAAACGGCCTCCTTTTGCAGCTCCGGCGCGTGATGCTCGTGGCCATACCATTTTGCATAGGCGGCGGTATCCGCCAGGCGGAAGTCCGCCGACAGATCGACGACCTTGGTCGATGGCGACCTCGTCATCAGATCCTTGATGACTTTTTGCGTTGTCGCGTGCGGCAAGGCGCAAAAAGCAACGTCCAGCGCGGCGCCCTTCCAGTCGATACCGTCAATCGCGACAAGCTGCGGCAGCGTAAAGGGCGAAAACTGCGGAAACACATCGCGCATGGCCTTGCCGGCGCTGCGCTCCGCCGTCAGCAGCGCGATCTCGGCGCGCGGATGCCGCAGCAGCACGCGCACCAACTCGCCCCCCGTATAGCCTGAGGCTCCCAACACACCAATCTTCGCTTTTGTGGCCATGAATCGATCCTTATCCAGAAGTCTTAAAGAACTACCGGAAGAAGGCCAACAGCGCGGTTTGTCTTGGGGAAACGTGCCGCGGCCTCAAATCCGGCGGCACGGGTGACGACAGCTCTACGCCCGTGCCTGAGGGGCACGGCGGCGGCGGCGCGGCTCTTTCTTTGCAAGAAGCATCGTCATGGCCGGGGCATATAGGCTGCGGCATTTGATCCGTCAACTGCGCGGCCGCGCAGCGGCAAAGGCTGCTCTTTCAGCATTGCCTTGATAACGACCTCACGCGCGAAAGCAGGTTCAATGCCATAGGCCGCAATCATGTCCTTGCAGTCGGCGACGATCGCGTCCGCATCCTGCATGATCTTCAGCCGCTTGAAATGATCGTCGTGGTGCAGACCCATGCTGGTACCGACGATGTCGAGGATGTTGATGATACGGAACGGCCAGTCACGCTCGTGCGCGCAGAGCTCGCGATGGTCGACATGATAGATAGCAACCAGTGCATCAACGGCCGCGTCGGCGGCGGCCTCAAGTTCGGCGAGCTGAAGGTCGCGCTTGTACTCCGGTAACGCATTCAGCGCATTGCTCATCAGGCCGACTGCCGGCTGATGCAGATCGACGATCTCGATTCCGGGCACCATCCGAAGTAACTCGGTGCCGGCCTCGACCACGCCTTTGATGCCGGGATGCTTGTGCAGCGCGATCCGCATCGGCACCGGAGTCTTCAGCATCGACCGAAGATCTTCGAACCGAGTCTTCAGAAACAGCAAGAAAGGGGTCATCTCGAACGGCCGCGATCCCCTCACTTTTTCGACAGTCGGGATCGTCGTTTCGGTGAATTGGACATGACAGCTCGCACACCAGGAAATGACGCCGGCTCTTCCTTCGGCAAGCTTGTCGAGCGAGCTCGTGGCAACGCGTCCGGAGACCTCGGTGTCGCCCGCGCGCAGCTGAATGACCCCGCAGCAGTGCGTCGGGCCGCCCATGACACGATAAGTCACGCCGAGGGCGTCCATAATGTCGAGCGCCGTCAGAGCCATATGCGGTGTCTTGAGCACGTTGCAGCCGGTGTAGAACACGAAGTCCGGGCGCTCGCCGGGTTTCGCGGTCGAGCCATTCGCGAGGCGCTCGTTCACATATTGGCCGAGACGCCCGAGATCGTTCTCGCTCAACTGCATGCGCGCGAGAACATTCACGCCGTCCGCAACCAGCCGGAAATTCTCCACGCCTTGCTTGCGCCGGTTGCGCAGTTCGGAGGAATTCTTCGCAAGGGCAACGCGTGCCATCGCCAGCAGGAAGCGCGGATTGACGGCTTCGTCGCAGGCCGCAATGCAATCACCCGTCAGCGCGCAACCTTTCGCCCATGCTTTTGATGCCTCGGGTCCCTCACCTGTCCGAACGATATCAAGGACCCCTGCAATCACGTTCTCCGGCGCGGCGTCACCAACACCCGCCGGTTTCGCCATCGGACAAATCTCGACGCATTTGCCGCACCGCGTACAGGCATCCAGCATTGCGGCGGTGCGCGCCGCCAAAGCCTGCTCGAATGCCGTTTCAGCCATGGAACAACTTCCGTTGCCGCGAAGCCACGACAGCTTAGCGCGACGTCCCTAAAACATGAAGGCCGCCGAAAGCGGCGGCCTTCTGTTAGGGGCTTGTGGAATCAAATCACATCGACGGATTCCAGGTGGCTGCAACGAGTCGATACCCATTGCCGGCCTTCTCGATATAGCCAACCGCCGGGAACGGCAAATGATAGCCCTGCACCATCATCTTGTCGGCGGAGGCCATGTCGTAAAGCTTCTTGCGCGTCTCGACGGCCAGCGGCTTGTCGGAATCAAACACGAATTGCCAGTCCGGATTGCGCACGAAGAGTGTGGCGGCACCGGCGGTGATGTCCGCCTGGACAAGCAGCGTGTTATTCCCGGAGGAGACAATATGTGAGTGGTGGCCGTGCGTGTGGCCCGGGCTAAACACAGAGGTAATTCCGGGCACGAGTTCCTTTTTGCCCTGATACTTCGTCACCTTGTTGCCGAGCGCTCCGAACACCCGCGCCGGATTCTTTATCTGGCCCCGCGCGACCTCCGGCAATTTGCTGACGTTACTCTCATCCATCCAGAAGGCCCACTCGGTTTCAGGCACCATGATTTCCGCGTTCGCAAACATTGGTTTGTTATCTGGACCAATCAGACCGTTGATGTGGTCGCCATGGAAATGCGAAATAATCACGACATCGATGTTATTAGCGTCAATCCCTGCGGCCTTCAGGTTCGCCTGATACTGGCCGAGCGCACCCTTGGACTGCGCGTAAGTACCGAGACCGAGGCCGGTATCGATGGCGACGAGTTTTGATCCGGTATTGATGACGACCGGCGTATAGGTGTGGATTACCTTGTCCTTTGGCAGGAATTGCGCCTCAAGATCTTTGGTAACTGCATCCTTCGGCGTGTTCGTGACGTAGCTGTCTCCAAGAGAGTTACTGCCCTGCCCATCAGTGACGACGGTGACTTCGAATTCGCCAACCTTGTAGCGGTACCAGCCTGCGTTCTGCTTGCCCGCGGCGGGTGCCCCAGCGCTCGCTGGAGAAACCAGTGTTTTCGACCCGGCAAGAACAGCACCGGCTGCAGCCGCTCCTGCAAACAGATGGCGTCGCGTCAATTGCGTCATATTATGCCTCCCTAGCTTTGAACTGGCCGATTTTGCTCGGCGCTGTGGCCCCGACAATACATTCTGGGCTTGATGGAGCTATCCCATCGCGCGGCTAACCCCGTGTCGGGCGCATTATTCCGTACTCGGCCCGAAAGGCAGAGACCCATATAGGCGGCGCCCGTGCGGTTGGCTAAAGTTGGCGTGTCTGAGCCCTGCGCCGCTTCGGCCAGGCAAGCAAAGCCGGTAACAACCGGCTCTCATGTGGGAGGTACATAATGCGTCGTTTGACTATGTTGGCGGGCGCTCTCGGCGCCGCGCTGCTGATGAGCTCGGGCGCTTTTGCGCAGGTGCCGGCTGATCCGAACAATCCAAATGAAAACGTGCCGGACAAATATAGTTTCACGCCTTACGGCGAAACCATAAAGGTCGCTGATGCCAAAAAGGTCGCTGAGGCTGCGATAGCCGAGGCAACCAAGCGCGGCTGGCCAATGTGCGTTGCCATTGTCAGCCCCTCGGGTGACCTCGTCTATTTCGAAAAGATGGACGACTGCCAGTATGCATCTATCGAAATCTCGCAAAGCAAGGCAAAGGCGGCAGCAGTCTACCGTCGTCCGACCGTGGTGTTCGAGCGCCTGATCGCCAAAGGCCAGTACTTCGCTTATCTCCCGACGCTCGGAGCAGGATTTATCGGCTCGCGTGGCGGCAATCCGATCGTGGCCGGCGGCAAGATCGTCGGCGCAATCGGCGTCAGCGGCGGCACGGGCTCGCAAGACGATACCATTTCACAGGCAGGTGCCGCTGCGATGAAATAAGTGACGGCACAATAAAAAGTAAATCCGCCGGGACAAAATCCCGGCGGATTTTTGCTTCCGAAACTACCACAGCCCCCAGATGACGGCCTTGGAGATGACATCGCCGATCGTCAGCAATGTCGCAGCCCAGACAAAGGCTGATGCAAAATTGGCGATCTGAAAATGCCAGAATGGCATTTCAAATATGCCCGCGATCAACGGCACGATCGCGCGAAGCGGTCCGAAGAAGCGGCCAATGAAAATTCCCGGAATGCCCCATTTCTTCATGAAGATCTCTCCGCGCGGAATGAGATCGGGATGCCGAGACAGAGGCCACATATGCGCAACTCGGTATTCGAGTTTCAGCCCGATCCAATAAGAGACCCAGTCGCCAAATGCTGCGCCCAATGATGCCGCGACCCATATCGGCCAAAACTTGATTCCGCTCGAACCAATGAGAGCGCCGATAGCGACCAGCGCCCCCCAAGCCGGCAGAAGCAGCGAAATAAATGCCAGCGATTCTCCAAATGCCAGTGCAAAGACGACCGGTACCGCCCAAGCTTGGTTGTGGCGGACAAACTCAACGGTCTGCTGGACAAAAGCCTGAAAATCCATGGAAGGGCCGCCGGACGGTCCACGTGTCTAGCCCGCCGTCGCCCTCTGCGCCAGTACGCTAGGCCGGCAACTCAGGCTCTTCTTCGGGAAACAAATGTTCTGCGACGACAAGGCCCACAATCAGCAGCGGCACAGCCAAAAACGCACCGACTGGCCCCCACAGCCACGTCCAAAACACCAGCGATAAGAATACAGTCAGGGGGTTGAGCGTCAGTCGATGTCCGATGATGCTCGGTGTAATAAAGTGGCCTTCGAGCGTCGCCAGGGCCAGAAATAATAGCGGCGCAATCAGCGCCTGCGCAAGCGTTGGGAACATTACCAGACCAACCAAGAACAGCGCCGCTTCCATAATTAGCGCGCCGATGTAAGGAATAAAGTTCAAGATGAAACCAAGCACGGCCCAGGCAACGGGATCTGGCAGACCGGTTACCCAGGCTGCAAATCCACCACAAAGGCCGACCGCTATATTGATGAGCGTTACGATGCTCAAATAACCGGTCAGGTTATGCTCGATGTCGTTCATGATCTTGAGGGTGCGCAAACGCGCCTCTCGCTCATCGAAAAAGACCACCAGAAAACGGCGAAGCTGAGAACGGCCTAGGAGCATAAAAAATAAGGTGCCGAAAAAAATGAGCATCTGGCCAATCGCGGGTGTGACCATGAGCATTGCCGGCTGCACGAATGCAATGATGTCGACGCCAAGGCTGCCTTTTTTGTCAGATGGCAAAAATGAATCACGCAAGTCCTGCAGGACCGACAGCGGCCGGTCGAAGACGCGCAGTTTCTCCTGGATATTCCGGGCGATGTCCGGAGTCTTGCCGAGCCAATCAACAACTGGAGCAGCCAACAGAATTATCACGCCATAAAAAATCGCGATGACCAGCAGCCACAAGACGATGGCCGAAAGCAGCGACGGTACCCGATAGCGCTCCGCTCGCGCCGACAATGGCCCGAGCATCATGGCGACAACGAAGGCCGACGCCACTGGCAGCAGGAGTGGACGCGCCAGGTTCAGAGCTGCCACAAGCAGAATAATAAACATACCGATTGTCGCCGACTGTGCTGCTGTGCGCCAGAATCGCGATAGCTCGCTGATGGGCTGCGGGTCATTGGCTGAAGAAAGTGTAGGCGTCCGCTGCTCGGCAGGTGTTGCAGCCGGCCTGTCTTTTCGTCGCTCAGCTTTCAAATCGCGAAATTCCATGGCCCTATACAACGGCCTACCTGCCGTTTTGGTTGCCAAGGTGCAGGGGACAAATGGCCAAAGACGCCTATAGCAGCCGCCAGGCGTGTGCGTCGTCGAAGCCATTGACAGCCAATGGTAAGCCGACGGATTGTCGGCAAGGTTCACAAAAAAGAACGCCGGAAGCCGGCTATTTGGGGGAGACAATGCAAATCCGAATAATCTTGCAAACGCTCGCGGTTATGGCGCTCACCGCCGTCGGCACGAGCGCGATGGCGCAGGAAGTCATTCGCCTGCGGATCGCTTCCGGTCATCCACCGGCCAACACCTACGTCAACCTGATGCAAAACTTTTTCGTGCCCGAGGTTACCAAGCGCGTCGCCGAGAAGACAAAATACAAGGTCGAGTTCGTCGAAGGTTATGGCGGCGCCATGGTGAAGGTTGCCGACACGCTCGAAGGCGTGCAGGCCGGCATTATCGATATCGGTGGCTACTGCTTCTGCTTCGAACCATCCAACCTGCCACTGCACGCGTTCCAGGTCATGCTGCCCTTCGGCACCATGGATCCGACGGTTAGCCTCAAGGTTGCACGCGCCGTGTACGACAAGGTGCCGTACATGTCGAAGGCGTTCGAGGACAAGTTCAAGCAGAAGCTGATCGCGTTGATCGCCGACAATGGCTACAACCTCGGCACCAATTTTGAATGGAACAGCGTTGCCGACATTAAGGGCCAGAAGATCGCGGGCGCTGGTCTCAACCTGAAATGGCTGGAGTTCGCCGGCGCCACGCCGGTGCAGTCGTCGTTGCCTGATGCCTACACTTCGATGCAGACCGGCGTATACAACGGCTGGATCATGTTTCCGTCTGGCTGGGTGAATTTCAAGCTCTATGAAGTCGGCAAGTTCTACACCGAGATCGGTTTCGGTGCGATTACCTGGCACGGCCTCACCATCAATTCAGCGCGGTGGGCCAAGCTGCCGAAAGAAGTGCAGGACATCATCCTGGAAGTCGCCAAGGAATATGAGGCGAAGACCGGCACGGTCAACAAAGAGAATTATCCGAAGCAGCTTGCCGATCTGAAGAGTCACGGCGTCAATGTGCGCACACTGCCCGACAAGGTGCGCCAGGACTGGGCGAATTCGCTCGCTGTATGGCCGGCTCAAAAGGCCAAGGAACTCGACGCTGCCGGCCTGCCTGGCACGCAGGTGTTGGAGATCGCGCTTAAAGCCGCCGAAGACAACGGACACAAGTGGCCAGTGCGTTACAACATCAAGTGACGCTTCACCAAGCAGGCGATCATTGAATTGATCGCCTGCTTTCGATTTCCACGGCATGTTCAGTCAGACAACAGCGCATGTTTGAGGACCTGAACGCGCGGACCGTGCGGCTCTTGCTCGCAGGTGCTGCGGTTATCATTTTCCTGCTCGGATTTCTGGTCTGTGCCGACATCTTCGGACGCGCGCTGTTCAATTCGCCCGTGAAGGGCACGCCCGAGTTGGTGTCGATGTCGATCGTCATTATTTGCTTTCTGCTCGCCGGATATTCCGTGCAGAGCGGCAGCATGATCTACACCGACGTGTTCTCCTCGATGTTCGGAGTTCGCGGCCGTGCACTTGCCCAGCTCCTGTCTGCCGTGCTGGGCATTCTGTTCTTCGGTCTCATTATCTGGGGCAGCTACGAGCCGATGCTGCACGCCTGGTTCAGTGGCGAATATGAAGGTGAAGGGGCATTGCGAGTGCCAGCCTGGCCGGCTCGCGTCATCGTCGTGATGGGATCTATTCTTGTGGTCGTCAGCTACGGCTTGCGCGCGGTACATGCTGCCCGGTCTTTTGTCACGGGCGAGCCGGACAATGTCGTGACGCCGACTGCGTCCACCCACATTTAGGAATCGCGTCATGCTCGGCCATTTCGACATGATAGCGATCATCATCGTGCTGCTCGGCATCGTGTTTGCGGGTGTCCATATCGCCATCGCGCTAGGTATTACGGCAGCGCTCGGTCTTTATCTGATGACCGGCGATCTGGAAGTGGTTCGCACCTTCATCGCCAACACGGCCTATGAAGCGCTGCGCGATTATGTGTTTGCCGTGATCCCCTTGTTCATGTTGATGGGCGATTTTCTGGCAAAATGCGGCGCCGCGCGCGACCTCTATGCACTTGGCAACCGCGCCAGCCGGTGGCTCCCCGGCCGGCTTGCAGCTGCAACCATTGTAGCGAATGCGCTGTTTGGATTCGTCACCGGCGTCAGCATCGCCGCCGCTGCCGCTTTCTCGCGTATCGCCTACCCGGAAATGCGACGCTTCGGCTATCGTCGCGATTTTGCGCTCGGCTGCGTCGCCGGCAGCGCCTGTCTTGGCATGTTGATACCGCCATCGGTCTTGATGATCGTCTGGTGCGTTTTGACCGAATTGTCCATCGGCAAGCTCTTCCTGGCAGGCGTCATTCCCGGGCTTCTCGCCGCCGGCGGCATGATCGCCTATGTGGTGGTCGCGGCAAAGCTCAAGCCGGAACTGGTGGGCGAGACGCATGCGTCGCGACTGAAGGCGCGGCCGCTCGGCGCCGACGTCACCAGCGCGCCCACTGCCCCGTCGGGTGACGAAGAGTCGATCCGCGCCATGCTTGCGAGCACGATGCTGGTCATTCTGCTCATCCTCGGCACCCTGGGAGCGATCTGGCTCGGCCTGTGCACGCCGACCGAAGGCGCGGGCGTGGGGGCCGTCGGCGCTCTTATCCTGGCAGTCATCAAGGGCATCAGGCCGCGCGAAGTTTGGCAGGTGGTACTTGACGTGGGACGGACGTCAGGGCCGTTATTGTTGCTGCTGTTCTGCGCGCAACTGTACTCGCGCGTGCTGTCGATGACCGGCTTTACGGAGGCCGCAAAAGCCTTCTTGCTCGGCACGGGCCTCGGTGCCTGGGGCATTCTTGTCGTGATGGTGGCGATCTGGTTTGTGCTCGGCTGTCTGATCGACTCAATTTCGATTATTCTTCTTACCGTCCCGATCTTTGCGCCGATCGCCATGCATTTGGGTTTTGATCCCCTGGCCTTCGCCATCATGGGAATTCTGGCGATCGAAACCGGCCTGCTTACTCCGCCTTTCGGCATCCTGGTATTCACGGTGAAATCGGCAGTGCCTGATCCCAATGTGGAGCTCGCCGAGATTTTCCGCGGGTCTATTCCTTACTGGATCGTGCTGCTGGGCGTGGTCGCGGCCTTGGCAGTCTTTCCGCAGCTTGCAACGTTCCTGCCGCGGCTTTAGGGCGATTTACCCCGGTATATAGCGTGAACAGGCCGCTGCCGGCGGTCACCCGCGCATAACCATCGTGGCATAGTATCTGGCAACTGATTCGCCTCGACCATATTTGAAGGGTTCAATGGCCAAGACAGCGACCAAGAAGAAGCCTACGAAGCAGCCCGACCTTTTTGATTCGCCACGGACCGCCAAATCGTCGGCGCGCAAGGCGCCGAAGGCATCCGCCCGAGGTAAAACCAGTGCGAGGTCGAAGGCTTCCGCGCGCGGCTCGGGCGCGGAAGCAGGTTATACCGCCAAGCACATCGAGGTGCTGGAAGGGCTCGAGCCGGTCCGCCGCCGGCCGGGCATGTACATCGGCGGTACCGACGAGAAAGCCCTTCATCACCTGTTTGCCGAAGTCATCGACAACGCGATGGATGAAGCGCTGGCCGGCCATGCCGACTGGATCGAAGTCGAGATGGAGGCCAACGGCTTCGTCAGCGTCACGGACAACGGCCGCGGAATTCCCGTCGATCCGCATCCGAAATTCAAAAGCAAGTCGGCGCTCGAAGTGATCATGTGCACGCTGCACGCGGGCGGCAAATTCGATTCGAAGGTCTATGAAACGTCGGGCGGCTTGCACGGCGTCGGCGTCTCCGTCGCCAATGCCCTGTCCGAACGGATGGAAGTCGAGGTCGCGCGCGAGCAGCAGCTCTATCGAATGGCTTTCGAGCGCGGCAAGCCGAAAGGAAAACTGGAAAAGGCCGGACGCGCGCCCAATCGGCGCGGCACCAAGGTCCGCTTCAAGCCGGATCCGGAAATTTTCGGACCCAAGGCCGCATTCAAGGCTGATCGTGTGTTCAAGATGACGCGATCGAAGGCCTACCTTTTCGGTGGCGTCGAGATTCGTTGGCACTGCGACAAGGCGCTGCTGAAAGGCGTCGAGGACGTTCCCGAAAAGGCGACGTTCCATTTCGCGGAAGGATTGAAAGATTATCTGGCTTCCAATCTGACCGGCGCGACGCTGGTGCACCCCGATATCTTCACCGGGTCGACCGGAAAGACAGGCCGCCACGGCGCGGTCGAGTGGGCGGTCGCGTGGACCGCGGACACCGACGGATTTCTCAACTCGTACTGCAACACGATCCCTACCCCGGATGGCGGCACGCACGAA
>Ga0310811_10000734_pt1 | contig 42055 bp, 45 predicted proteins | sample YCmetagenome_FD_207642 | JGI IMG/M metagenome (GOLD analysis project Ga0310811, IMG submission 207642) | Soil microbial communities from experimental microcosm in Duke University, North Carolina, United States - YC | ecosystem: Engineered > Artificial ecosystem > Soil microcosm > Unclassified ...
CTGGCGGTCACGGCCGTGATCGGGGCTGCGATTGACCGCATGGAATGGCTGCCGACAACCATGCCGGGCAGCCCGCTGGCGCTGGAGCTTTATACGGTGCTGACCGTTTCGCCCCTGTTCGTCTGGGATCTGGTGCGCAATCGCGGTGTCCATCGGGCTTATCTGATCTGGGCCGCTTTCTATCTGCCGGCCACCGTCCTGGTGTACAATATTTGGGACACCCCGTTCTGGCACGCCACCGCCCGCCACATCATGGGCGTTTGAGACGATCGATGACTGGCCGGTCAACCGGCCGACAACAACTGGGAAGGGAAAAGCTATGAAGAAATCGGCATTATTCGCTGCGGCTTGCGTGGCTGTCATCGCGGGCTTCTCGCCAAGCTCGGCCCAGGATGACGCCGCCGCCAGCGCCGGCAACTTCCCGCTTGCCGCCAAGGCCGGGGTGGACAGCCATGCCGACAAGACGGCCCCGCCTGGCGCCACCAACCAGGGCGCTTTCAATGACAAGACCTGGAAATATGGCCACGCCTTCGATGCGCCGGCCAACACGCCGATCTGGAATCCCGTCAAGGAAAAGATGATGCGGGGCGAAAAGATCACCAGCGTCACCATCAATGGCAATGCCGATCCCGAGGTTTATTGCGCCGCCGCCAATTCCGGCGTCGATTTCATCTGGACGGAAATGCAGCATTCCGGCGGCACCTGGGACAGTGTGCAGAAAATGTGGAGCCACTGCCCGAACGCCAAGGCCGTTCCCGGCGTGCGCATCGCCAATGCCAATGAGTTCGACGAGCAGCATGCGATGGATCTGGGCGCCATGGTGCTGATCATCCCGACGGTGCGGTCGATCAAGGAAGCGCGCGAGGCCGTCAAATGGGCCTATTACCCGCCAAAGGGCGAGCGCAGCGCCGGCGCCATGACCCGCGCCTATCGCGATGTGCCGGTCAGCTATCGCGCCACCATCAACAAGAACCTGGTTTTGATCGCCATGATCGAGACCCTGGATGGCCTGAAGGATGCGGACAAGATCGCCGCCCTGCCGGGCATCGACGCGCTGTTCGCCGCCTCCTCCGACCTGGGCAATTTTGCCGGCTACAAACAGGGCGATCCCGATTACGAGCGCGAGATCAATATTGTTCATGACGCGACCTTGCGCGCCCATAAATATCTCTGCGGTCCCTATGCCTGGCTCGATCGTCCCGACTTCAAATGCTTCCAGGGCCCCGGCGGCCAGCTCGCGCCGGGCGCCGACATTCAGGCGCGCTATGACGCCGCGGAAAAGAAGGCGCTGGGCCCGCTGTGGAATACGCAGGGCCATGTGACGGTAGGGCCTTGGGCGCCGGGCTATGTGCCGAGCGCCGGCCGCAACCGGGGCGGCGATTGAGAAACGGTGCGCACGGGTATCCGGCGGGCAGGCCGGATACCCGCCGCCCGACACGGGAAGCGTGAAGCCGATGGAAAAATGGGAAACCTATGGCAGCGTTCACTGACCCTTTGATGGTGGCAGCAATAGTGTTTTTCCTCGGCGCCGCAGCGAACCGCCTTTTCCAGCCTGCGGGATACGAGGCAGACGGGATGGACGCCAAAATGGTCTTCCACCTCTTGCTCGGTCCGGCCTGCCTCGCGGTCCTGATACTTGTCCTGGATGGGGTGGCGGACCATTTGTATTTAATCAGGTGGTTGCAACCCTAAGTCAGACTGCACCGGTGCCCAGAGAGGCAGGTTCGATGTGGTTCCTGTCGGTGACGCTTGAAGCTGATCGAGAAATGGGGAGGCGCAAAGCATGAGACTGCTCCTGACAATCACCGTCGCATCGCTGCTGCTGGCCGGATGTGCGGGCAATTATGACAAGCTCGCGGACACGCATCTGTGCGAGCCATCGGCACCGCCGGACCAAGCCGTCACCGGTCAGCTCTTTCCATCGAGCCGTCTGAATGTACCGGCAAGGTCGCTTGTGGGCGGCGGAAAACTCGATCTCGACGATACGCAGGTCTATGCGTGCTTTGACCCCAAAGACAACAGAATGAACGAAGTCCCCAATCTGCATAAAATCAGTTTGCCCAATTCGTGATTGGAGATCAGGTCGAACGCTATCGAAGCTGATCGAAAAATAGGAGGCGCATAGATGAGCCTTAAATTGTTACGGTCAACGCTATGCCTGGTCTCGTTGAGCGCGCTGTTCGCGGATGGAGCAACTGCTCTACCGGCTAGTGGAGCGGATTTAAGGGCCAAATTCGCCGAAGATTATCACGCACAAAATTACAGGGCCGCCATCGCGGACGCGGACGCCCTCCAGAGGCTCCACGCCACGGACGCACAGATGATGCGGGTGACGGCCCAGGCCTATTATCTTTCCGGCGACAAGCCCGGCTGCGTGAAATACATCCGGGACAATTTTGATCTTTCAGCTGACCAGACAATGGCCCTTTTGCTGAAGCGCTGCCAGACGCGATAAATTTCAAGCTCTCGTCTCACGCAATGATTCGGCCAGGGGAATGCTTTTCCAAGATCGTTTCTGGAAACGCTTCTGATTTGAGGGGGAAACCGCACATGAAAATTTCAGCCTTATTCGCCGCCCTTTGCGTGGCGGCCTTGGCAGGACCCAGCCGGGCGCAGGATAACCCCGCCGCCGCTCCCGCAAGCTCGTTTCCGCTGGCCGCCAAGGCCGACGTCGACAGTCACGCCGACAAGATGGCGCCGAGCGGAGCGGTCAATCAGGGCGCTTTCAACATCAGCACCTGGAAGTACGGCCACGCCTTCGATGCCCTGCCCAACACGCCGATCTGGAATCCCGTAAAGCTGAAGATGATGCGAGGCGAGAAAATCACCAGCACCACGGTCATGGGCGATGCCGACCCCGAGGTCTACTGCGCCGCGGCCAATTCCGGCGTCGATTTCATCTGGACGGAGATGCAGCATTCCGGCGGCACATGGGAAAGCGTGAAAAAAATGTGGAGCCGCTGCCCGAACACCAAGGCTGTTCCCGGCGTGCGCATTCCCAATGCCAACGAGTTTGACGAACAGCACGCGCTCGACCTGGGCGCCATGGTGCTGGTCATTCCCACGGTGCGTTCCATCGAACAGGCGCGCGAGGCCGTCAAATGGGCCTATTATCCGCCGATGGGCGGCCGCAGCCAGGGCCATATGGGCCCCGCCTACAACACCGTGCCCGGCACCTACCGCAATACTTTCAACAGCAATCTGGTTTTGATCGCCATGATCGAAACCCTCGATGGCCTCAGGGATGCCGACAAGATCGCCGCCCTGCCGGGCATCGACGCGGTGTTTGCCGCCTCCACTGACCTGGGCAACTTCGCCGGCTATAAGGCGGGCGATCCGGATTACGAGCGGGCGATCAACATCGTCCATGACGCCGCGCTGCGCGGCCATAAATATCTTTGCGGTCCTTTTTCCTGGCTGAACCGTCCCGGCTTCAAATGCTTCCAGGGTCATGGCGGCGACGCGCTCACCGCCCCGGGTCCCGGCCTTCAGGCCGCCTTTGTGGAGGCGGAAAAGAAGGAATTCGGCCCGCTCTGGAACACCACCGGCCACGTGACGGCCGGGCCCTTTGCCCCCAGCAAGCCGAAAAAGTGAGAGACATTGTCAACCTGATCGAAGAGTGGGAAACTGGGGCCGCTCAAGTCAGAGCCGAGGCATGGCTATGAAGCTGATCCTGACAACCGCTCTTTCCGCGTTGATGCTTTCCGCCCCCGCTTTTGCGGAAACGGCGCCGTCCCCGCCCAGCTCCACAGTGCGCAAGGATGGCAAGACAGATTTCACAAAGCCATTCATCTATGACGGGCTGAAGCAGCAGTTACCGGCTAACGCGCCGCCTCCCCCTTATATCGAGCTGAAGGCCGGCCCCGGAGCCAGAGATCTGACGGCCGACAAATCGCCCCCGCCTGCAAGCAGGCAGGCACAACCCTAAGTCAAACTGATATCGCCGACCTGATCGAGGAATGGGAATCGGCAAGAGGTTCAAGAGGAGTCATTCATGAAAATGCTCGCTCTCTCCTTGCTGGCCGCTATCGCCATGGCCAGCCAGGCCCAGGCCATGGTCGTCAGTCCCAGGGTCGGCCCGCTGCTGAAGGAAGCCCAGCAGATGATCGCCGCCAAGAACTACAAGGGCGCGACGGCCAAGCTGGACGAGGCGGAAGCTGTGAAGTCCAACCCGGACGATGAGACTGTCATCAACCAAATGAGGCGGGCCATCGCAGTGTCCTCTTCGGACCTCACACAACCCCACTGCACCAGTGACCGAATGGCCATCACAAGATGCGATGGCCGCGCTATCGGGCAACAACCTTAAGCCAAACTGCGCCAGGGCCTTTTGTTACCTCCTCCATGTCATGGCCGGCCTCCGGCGCATAGCGCCAGCGTATGCGCGCCATCCATGTTTGATATAAGCACGGACGAATAGATGGATGGCCGGGTCAAGCCCGGCCATGACAAGTGGGAAGAGGGACGCGCTGCTTGCAAGCCGACCGTGGCCCCCTCAATCCGGCAGCGCGAAGGCGTACAGCGTGTTGCCGGCCGAGATGGCGACATACTGCTTTCCATCCACCGCGTAAGAGACCGGTGACGCGCTGATCGGTCCGCCCGTGCGGAAATTCCACAGCGCCTTGCCGGTCTTGGCGTCCAGGGCAATGAACTGGCCCTCGGCGGTGGCGGCAAAGACCAGCCCGCCACGGGTGGCAATCACGCCGGCCGCATTGGTCTGCCGCATCACCGGGAATTTCCACTTCGCTTCGCCGGTGACGGTATCCAGCGCCTCGATCCCCACATTCGGCGGCGGCCCTTGCGGCGGGATCACGCTGCCGCGCGCAGTATAGAGCTTGCCGCGCTCGAACACCGCCGGGCCCATCGACATGAAGCCCTGGATGTCGTTGTAATGCAGGAAAAGCACCTTGCTCTCCCGGTCATAGGACGGCGCCTGGAAATTTGTCCCCGCCCCGGCCGGCCACATGATGGTGCCCTCGGGCGTGGCGTCGGTTGAATGATCCACGATGGGCCGCCCATTCTTGTCCCAGCCCTTGGCCCAGGTCTCCTTCACGAACGGCTTGGCCCAGAGGAATTTGCCGTTGGTGCGGTCCAGCACATAGAAAACCCCGTTGCGGTCGCTGTGCAGCATCAGCTTGCGCGGCTTGCCGTCTATCACCTGATCGGCCAGCACCAGGTCTTCCTCCGAATCCCAATCATGGGAGTCGTTGGGCGTGAACTGGTACCACCATTTCAGCTTGCCGGTGTCGGGGTCCAGCGCCACCACGGAGTCGGTGAAAAGATTGTCGCCCTTGCGCACCGTCTGGTTGAAGGACGGCGCGGGATTGCCCACGCTCCAATACAGCAGATGCAGTTCGGGATCATAGCTTCCCGTCAGCCAGGTGCCGCCGCCGCCCAGCTTCCAGCTATCGCCCGACCAGCTGTCGCCGCCGGTCTCGCCCGGCGCCGCGGTGGTATAGAAGCGCCACAGCCGCTTGCCGGTAGCCGGGTCGTAGGCGTCCAGAAATCCTCTGAGGCCCATCTCGCCGCCCGACGAGCCCATGATGATCTTGCCGTTCACCGCCAGCGGCGCGCCGGTCAGGGTGAACCCTTCGAGCGTGTCGGCAACGCGCACTTCCCAAAGCTCGCGGCCGGTATGGGCGTCGAGGGCGATGAGATTGTCGTCCAGGGTCCCGAAGAAGACGCGCCCATCCAGCACCGCCACGCCGCGATTGGAAGGATTGATCTGATAGGGATTGACCACGTCCTGCTTGCGATGGAAGCGCCACAGGGTCAGGCCAGTCTTCGCATCCAGCGCATAGACATCGCCGGGCGGGCCAGAGACATACATGATCCCGTCCACCACCAGCGGCAAAGATTCCAGCGCCGACGGACCCGGCAGGGGCGTCGCCCAGCGCGCCTGGAGCCGCGCCACATTGGAGGTGTCGATCTGCTTCAGTTCGCTGAAGTGATGGCCGTCATACCCGCCCCAATAGGACAGGTAGTTCTGCGGCTCGGCGTGGCTACCCACCAGGCGCGGATAGGTCAGCACCGGCGCGGGCACCGCCTTGGAGGTCTGGGTGAAGTCGCGCTGCTTCTGCTGCGCCAGATAGGCCGCCACATCGTCGGCCTGTGCGGCGGTCAAACTCACATCATGCGGCACGGCATCGCGCGTGGCGGCAATGGTGCGAACATTCTTCTTGTCCAGCACGACATTCTTGCCGTCCACCTTGAGGGCGATGGCGAAACTGTCCTCGGCGGTGACAAAACCATGCACGGTCCGCCCGTCACTGGTCGTCACGTCCGCGAAATGCGGCGGGGGCCCGCGAAAGCCCGGCGGCGCCTTGTGCGCCACGCCGCCGGCGATGGCGGCGAGCGGCCGGGTGCCCTCGTCCGACAGATCGAGGGCGATGGCCGAACCCGGCCGCTGACTTCGTGGCATTGGGCGCAATGGCCGGCGCCGAAGAACAAGGCTTCACCCGCCGCGGCATCGCCCCTGGCGACTTCGTTCGCGGGCCCTCGCCCGGCGAGGCTCTTGATATAGGTGACCGCGCGCCAGACATCGTCGGCCGGCAGCGCACCAAAACTGGGCATCTGGGTGCCGGGGACTCCGGTGCGGATGGTCTGGAACAGGTCATAGTCACCCGAGCCGTGGCTGAACCGGCCGCTATTCAGCGCCGGCCCGCGCCCGCCGGTGGCGCCCACGCCATGACAGGCGGTGCAGGTGGAATTGAAAACCTTCTGGCCTGCCGCGATCGCGGCCGGGTCATTGGCAAAGGGGTTGCGTGGGGTGTCGGCCGGCTGGGCTATCGCCGCCGCGGCTGTCATGAGCAGAAGCGCACCGGCCTGGGCCGCAAGGATGTGGAATCGACTGCGCATGTATGCCCCCATTATCCAACCGTAGAGACGGCCTGCCTTCTTGCCCCTGTAGGAACAGGATGCTGGCAGGCAGAAAGCCTTTGGGCAATGGCATCACCCTTTACTGTCATGGCCGGGCCCGACCCGGCCATCCATCTCTCCACCGCGTTTGCGGCTGCCATGGATGGCCGCCTCAAGGGCGGCCATGACAGGAGGAGATGCTTTTGCAGAAAACATACATATGTAGTAGTATTGGTCCCGCTGCTGACCTGAGCGCGTGCCGATGGCTGGTTTTCGCTTTGCCCTGCTGGCGCCAATCCTGGTGTCGTTGCTGGCGCCGGCCTTGGCGCTGGCGGAAGGCCCTCGCACGCCCACAGAAGACATTACCGTGAACGGCCTGCGCCAGGTGCCCGATGCGGTGATCGACAAATTCGTCGGCTCCATCACCTCCCCTGCCCGCGCCGGCAAGATCGCGCGCTGGAAGACGGGCGTCTGCCCGATGACCATTGGCCTGCCGCCGAAATTCGCCGCCTATATCACCTGGCGGGTGCGCGATGTTGCACGGCTGATCGGCGCGCCCGTTGCCACCGACGCGGCGTGCCGCCCCAACATCCACATCATCTTCATCGACCAGCCCCAGGCGCTGCTGGATGGTGTGCGCAAGAAGTCGCCAGCCTATCTGGGCTATTACGACAGCGAAGCCCAGGCCGATGCGCTGGCGAAAGTCATCCGGCCCATCCAATCCTGGTACATCACCCAGACTGAAGACGTGCACGGTGCGCTGCATTTCGACAGCCACGCCTCCGGCGGCATGGTCGAAGTGCCCATCTTCTGCATCACGCCGCCATGCTCGTCCAACACGATCAAGCTTCCCAATGCGCAGGTTTACGACACATGGGGCGGCCGGCTGGGCGACGGCCTCAGCAGCGTGTTCTTCCATGTGCTGGTGGTGGCCGATCCGGCCAAGCTGAAGGACAATGAGGTCGGCGCCACGGCCGACGCCATCGCGATGCTGTCGCTGGCCGAGATCGACAAGCCACAGGCCTGCGGCGCCCTGCCCAGCATCCTGAACCTGTTGGCGCCGGATTGCGCGCAAAAGCCCGGCGCCATGACACCGGCCGACGCGGCCTTCCTGCGCGGGATCTACAAGATGACGATGACCACTACCATCGGCGGCCAGCGCGACGAGGTCGCCTATCACATGCGTCACGCGCTGGCGGGGAAAAACTGAGTTTGCCCTCTCCCGTGGGCGAGGATCACCTGGCGGGCATGATCCGGGTTGCTTCCGCCTGGCAGTTGTAAGGCAGCTTGGGATCGGCACAGAAATCCGGCCAATGGCCGGTGCTGCGCCAATACTCTACCAGCCCGAAGCGCGCGGCCAGTGGCATGAAGCGGGGGTCTTTCCGCAAAGGCGCCGTGAGGGTGAAGAAAAGGAATTGGGTATCTTCTGCCGGTACGCCGCGAAGCTTGAAATGCTCCGCCACGGCGAAGGCATCATCGGTGAAGCCGAGCACGGACAGCACCTCGACAGCGCTCGCGATCGCTTCCATCTGCCCGCTGTCCGCTGCGGCCAGGGCCGCGCTGCGCGCCTTCGCCACGTCCGCGGGCTTGCCGGACTCTTCGGCCACCAGATAAACGTCATAGATGCTTGACCGCGGGTCCACGCGCTCGTTTGGAGTCGAGAAGGTCAGCGCCAGCGCCCGCAGATCGGTCCAGCGCCGCGCATATTTCAGGCATCGGCGCAAGACGTAGAGGGAGCCCCCGTTCACAGGATTGGGATTGCGCTTCCAGGCATCGGTCACATCGGTGGTGACCGGCTCGAACTGACCGGCGGCACACTGGATCCGCCCGCTATTTGTCGACCAGGCGATCTGCAGATCGGCCGCGACCGCCTTTTGCAGATATCCGATGCCCTCCTGGAGCCGGCCGGCGTCCGCCAAGGTGAGGCCCAGAACGCCGTTGGTGAACGGCCATTCGGGATCGCCCGCCAGACCCTGGCGCAGCAGCTTTTCGCGGCCCGCCCAGTCCGCCGGCGGCAGAAGCGTTGCCAGTGCGAGATAGGCATCGGGAGATCTGGGGTCGTGGGCCAGGGCCTTGTGCGCTTCCGCCGCCGCTTCCCGGCGCAGGGGCGCGGCCTGATCTGGCGGCACGAAGGCCGCCCAATAGACGTCGAACTTGGCGAGATCGGAATGGGCGGGCGTGAAATCGGGCGCCTTGTTGGCCACGTCGCGAAGCGAAGCCAGCATCTCGTAGAAGCCCGCGACTGCTCCGCCCCTGGCCACGAAAAAATCGCAGGCATTCAGATAATGGGTCAGAAGGTCGGGGTCGGTCAGGCCATGCACCGGCGCCAACGCGCGGCCTGCGCAGGCCAGCACGGCGACGGCGGTGCTGGCGACCCCAGCCTGCAACTGATCGCTTTTGTCTGCCGGGCCATCGAGCGACTTGGACCACAGAGTGGCGTGCTTGACCGGATCGTCGAGATGGACACGGACCTTCACGGTCTTGCCATCGTCCTCGACCGTGCCGTCCAGCAGCAGCGCGACCCCCAGTTCGGCGAGCTTGCCGGCGCGATCGGCTCCGCGCAGGGTCGCGGCGTCGTCACGCGACACGACCTGGATGCGATTGCTGTTCAAGCGCGTCACGATCTCATCGGCCAGCGCGTCGGCGAAGTGGCGCGCCTGCGGGCCATCGCTCAGCGCATCGAAAGGCAGCACCGCGACGCGCGCCGCCGCGGGGGGAGCCGGTGCCGGCGCCGGCCTGGGAGTGAGCCAGAACAGGGCCGCTGCCACCACAGCAATCGCGGCCGCGCCGATCAGGACCGGCCTGACAGCTTTCTTCCTGGGTTCGGCCGCTAAGCCGGGGGCCGGTCCGGCTTCGGCCGATGGACCGGCCATCAGCCGGTAACCGACCCTGGGAATGGTCTCGATGCCAAAAGAGGCCTCGCCATCGGCTTCGGACAGCCGGCGCAGCCGCCCGATCGCGCGGTTGATGGCGTCCTCCCCGACAATGCGGCCTTCCCAGCAGCGTGCGATCAGCTCGTCGCGCGATACCACCCGGCCGTCTGCCCGGAAAAGCGCCACAAGAACCTGCATCACGCGGGGTTCGAGCAGCTCGCGCAGCTCGCCACGGCCCACTTCGCGAGTCGAGGGACTGACCAGCAGCGCGCCAAGCTGGAAGTCCGCCTCGTCCGCCAGGTCGATCGGGCCGTCAGAACGGCCGGTTTCGGCGGTCATCGGTCAACCATAGGCAATAGGTCGGCGATCCATCGGCATCGGCCCCAATCGAAAAGCGCGGAAATACGGCCTGATCACTGGGCATCCGGCGCGAAGCCTGAAGGAGCCCAAATGCCCCGCCCGACCGTCACCCCCGACCTGAACACCTCGCACTATACGCGAGTGGCCGGAACTGGCGAAGCGGCCAACCGGGTCAGCACGGCTCTTTTGAGAGTGCCGGATGCACCAACCCAACCCAAGGAGACCACCATGACTCGCATGTTTATGACGGTAGCCGTACTGGCCCTCGCCATCTCCGCCGCCCAGGCCGAAGACAGCCTCGCTAGCCGCACCCATGATGCAGCGGTGAGGGCCTGCGCCGTCAAGATCGGCGCCAGCCGTCCTATCACAATGTACCGTGGCTTCACTGAGTATTGCGTGAATCGCGTCAGCGCCGACGCACTGGCCAAATATCAGGCCAACGCCAGTGCTAAGGCAGAACAGAGAAACACATTCGCCCAGAAGTGAGCCTTAGCCAGTCCTCCGACTTCCGAGCATCGTGGGCGCTGTCTTTCCTTTTGGAAGATGCGCTCACGGTTCTTCTTTGAATGTTGAAAGCGCCCACACGAGACGATCCGTTCTCTGTAATGGCCGGGCTTGGTAAGTAGCGACAACGCACTAACGCCGCCCATCTCTCGGTCGGCATGGGCACCATACTTGGCGGTATGTCCGCTTTGCGCCACAAGCGGACATTGATTTCCTAACGCTTGGCTAAGCTCAGCAGGTCGATATTGGTGTCACGCCCTACTGTAGCCGTATAGAAGATGTCGCCGGTCTTGGGATTGACCGCGATCGCGCTCTGGAGAAACGCGGTTTCATTTGCCGCCCCGGGCATATAACCCAGCAACCGGTCAGCGCCGCCGCTCAAGGGCTGCGCCAAAAGACGCGGGGTCGCGCCGCTATATTCGGGCACAAGGACATCGGCGCCGTGAAAAGCCAGCGGGGGATCGTAATAGGCAGGGTATTTATCCGTCACCAGCGTTGGCGCGCCGTCAATCCGCCAGATGCCGGGCTTGTCCGCACGGATGGCAAACCTACCCTGGGGCCGGTCGGCGACGCCCACCCAGTGCGGCGGCGTGAAGGGACTTCGTTTGGCCGGCTCGCCGGCGGCGACCCGCCAGGTGCGCTTGTCCCGGCTGTCGAACACCAAAAGCGCTTTGCCGTCCTGCGTCCAGGTGGGAAGCCCTAGACCGGATGCCGGCATGACGAAGGTCTGAAGCGTGGCGCCGTCCAAGGTCATGACCTTGATCTCCGATTTGTGCAGCGCTTCTGTCACCACGGCTAGCCTGGAGCCGTCGGGGGAGAACTGCACCCGATGCAGCGCCGCAAATCCGCCGTCGAACAGTTGCGCCGCCGCAGTGCCGGGTTTCTGAATCCACACCGCATTTGTGCCCGAACGGTTGGAAAGGAAAGCCAAGGTGCCGTCGGGGGCGAAGCTGGGTGACCAACTGTAGCCGCTGGCGGGGTCCACCACCGCCGCCTCGTCTGTGGCCGCGGAAACGGGACGAGCAAAGTTGATCCGGCTGATGTCGGTGACCATTGCCAAGACGCGCGCGCCCGCCGCCAGACGGCCGGCTCGCAGCGCCGTGGCATAGACGCGGTAGGAAGGACGGCCATCAAACGGGAAGGCATTGATCTCGCTGCCGCTTCCGCCATAGGTGCTGGCCAGAACGGTGCGAGAGTCCGGAGTCCAGGCTAGTTGGTTATGCTGGTCGACGCGCGATTTAAGCACGGCCAGCGTCTTTTCCTGGCCGCTGGCCAAATCACGGATCACGACGTCGGTCACCAGGATATAAGCCAGGAATTTTCCGTTGGGCGAACACTGCAGGCTTGATATCAGCTGGTTCATCCGGGGCATGTGCACAATGGGTATTTGTGCGCCGCTATCCAAGTCCAGGCGGAAAATCGTATCGCCGGTCAGTCCGCCATGCTCCAGGAAATAGAGAAAGTTGGTGCCGGGCTGCCAGGCGATGGTGCTAGTTGCCCCGCGCCCGCATCGGCCCGCCTCGCGCACGGCGCCGGCGGGCACCGTCGCCACCATCAGATGACATGGTTCGCCCGGCTTGGAGCCGACATAGGCGATATGACCGCCGTCCGATGACCAGCTCGGCGCGGTGTCGTCGAAGTTATCGCTTGTCACCTTGATGCCGTCGCCGGCTGTCAGGCTGCGCACATAGATCTTGCGCATGCCGCCCTCGGTTTCGGCGCTGTAAGCCAGGGTGGCGCCATCGGGAGAAAAAGCGGGATAATCTTCCAGCGCCAGGCTGGAAATGAAGGGGCGGCTACTTTCCACGGTCCATTTGGCTTCCGGCCAGAACAGCCAGGCTGCCGTAGCGATGGCAGCAAGCGCAATCGCCCCGGCAAAAGCCATGCGGTGACGTAGCCACGGGCTTTGCGGGCCAGGGGGCGGCTGGGCTTGAACCGGCGCGGTGAGGACGGGCAGCGAATCCATTTCCGCCGGTAAGGGCGCCGGACGGCGCGCGGTGACGGCGGGAACGAGCCGATAGCCGACCCTGGGAATGGTCTCGATGCCAAAAGAGGCCTCGCCATCGGCTTCGGACAGCCGGCGCAGCCGCCCGATCGCGCGGTTGATGGCGTCCTCCCCGACAATGCGGCCTTCCCAGCAGCGTGCGATCAGCTCGTCGCGCGATACCACCCGGCCGTCTGCCCGGAAAAGCGCCACAAGAACCTGCATCACGCGGGGTTCGAGCAGCTCGCGCAGCTCGCCACGGCCCACTTCGCGAGTCGAGGGACTGACCAGCAGCGCGCCAAGCTGGAAGTCCGCCTCGTCCGCCAGGTCGATCGGGCCGTCAGAACGGCCGGTTTCGGCGGTCATCGGTCAACCATAGGCAATAGGTCGGCGATCCATCGGCATCGGCCCCAATCGAAAAGCGCGGAAATACGGCCTGATCACTGGGCATCCGGCGCGAAGCCTGAAGGAGCCCAAATGCCCCGCCCGACCGTCACCCCCGACCTGAACACCTCGCACTATACGCGAGTGGCCGGAACTGGCGAAGCGGCCAACCGGGTCAGCACGGCTCTTTTGAGGGCGCCGGATGCACCAACCCAACCCAAGGAGACCATCATGACCCGCATTTTTGTGACAGTGGCCGCTCTGGCCTTCGCCATCTCCGCCGCCCAGGCCGAAACGTCCGACCAGTTGGCCGCCCGGATTCATGACGCCGCGGTGAAGGCTTGCGCCCCGGTACGCGTGGAGAGAGCAACCCCCAGCGGGCACTATGGTGCGATTGATAATCAGTGCATCTACCGGACCAGCCAGACGGCCGTGGCCAAGTATCTGGCCCGGGCGAAGGGTACAGACTCAGGCCAGCTCGCCAACAAGTAGACGCCAGTCTGAGGTTAGTCCGGGGTCAGTCAGCCTCCTCCAACTTCCCGGCACCGTGGGCGCCCTCCATAAGGATCACGCCCACGGTTTTTCTTTGGGCCACCTATCCGCTAGGTTCGAGGTGGAAGGGGCTGCCGGGGGTGAACCATGCCGGATATCGTTCGCATTCCCATCACCAACATCTACGCCGGCGGTCCTTACACCGGGCGCATATTCGTCGGCGCGAAAAACAAACCGATGAACGTCTTTCTCGATACCGGCAGCAGCACCCTGGTGCTCAGCAGGCACGCATACCACCCCGACACCGGCAAGGGCGATAAGCTGACCAGCTTCGCGCAAACCGTGGACTATGCCGACGAGAGCAGCTGGACGGGCGCGGTCATCCACACACGCGTGTCCATCGGCGAGGTCATCCGCGCGGCCATCCCAAACGCCAATGTCGCCATCGCCTATGAGGAGAAGAAGGGCGTGTTCGATGGGTATGACGGCATATTGGGCCTGGCCTATGCGGCGCTGGATGATGCCGCGCTGATGCGGAAAGAGACCTGGCCCGGGCGCTATACCCGGCGCGGGATCAAACGCAACCTGCACAAAAGGATCAAACCCTACCTGAACCAGCTCGCCAAAAAGAACATCACGTTCGACAAGATATCTTTTTATACGCGCCGTTCGACGATTCACTATGGCGCGGGCGTCGCCAATGACCCGCTCAATCATGGCTGGATGATCGTCGGCGGCGGCAAGGAAGCCACGGATCTTTATTCCGGCAAATTCCAGACCGCCAGGGTCATGTCGCAGAAGTGGTACAACACCAATCTCAAGGCCATCATCGTCGGGGACACGGACCCGATCCATGTGCCCAGGGGCAGCCGGTCCGGCAATTCCATCGTCGACAGCGGCACGCAGGACCTGGAATTCACTCCCGATCTGTGGAACGCGATCCGGGACAAGCTGGATGCCAAAAAGCGCAAGCAGTTCAAGCCGGACAAAGTCATTGCGATGTCGAAACTGGATCTGGCCGCATGGCCGCCCATCACCGTCATCCTGGAGGGCCGGGCCGGCGACGTCCGCCTGAAGATCGCCCCTGGCGATTACTGGCAGGTCAACTATCCCCGGGCCGGGTCGGCGGGGCTGGCCATATCCATGAGCGATGACGGAACCACCACCCTGGGCCTGCCGCTGATGAACGGCTATTTCACGATCTTTGACGGCGAGGCCGATCACGGCAAAGGCGCGATCCGGTTTGCGGCCAGGCGCTGATTTTCCCGCGCGCCAACCTGACGTCTCAACAGAGAGACCGTAAAGTTTTCGAAAGGACGCGACCCCGGACGGATGGAGCCGAGGCCATTCGTCGGCTAGGCTCCCGGGGAAAGCCACGGGGGCTGTCATGCGCGATATGGTGTTTGCCGGTACGATCGCAGCTGCGCTTCTGCTTGCGCCCATGACGGCGGCTGCGCAAGAAGCGCCCGTGCAGACGGCGGACCCGATCCTGCGAGGGCTTGGGGCAAGCGATTTTCCGCGCTTGAAGCAGCTCGAGCCCAATGTTTATGCCTATGAAGAGTTGCGGCCCAGCGAGCCGGGCAAGTTCAAGACCACGGTGGACATGATCGTGGTGACCAGCGGTGGGGTGCTGGTGGCCGATGGCCAGGGCAATGTGGCGGCGACTGAGAAGCTGGTGGCGCAGATCAAAAAGCTGACGCCGCTGCCGATAAAATATGTGGTGGTGTGCTCGGAGCATGAAGACCATACCGGCGGCAATGCGGCGTTCAAGGCCGCCTTTCCCGATGCGGTGTTCGTGGCCTCGCCGGTTTCGCAAAAGGCGCTGGCAGCCAGCGCCACGCCGCCGGCGGAAGCGGTAGCGGACAAGCGCACCATTCACCTGGGGGCCACGGACATCGAGATCCTGAATCTTGGGCGGGCTCATACCGGCGGGGATCTGAGCGTGTATGTGCCGGGCGCGAAGGTGTTGTTCATGAGCGAGATCTACGATCACCGGTTGTTTCCGTCCCTGGCGCGCGGCTATCCCAGCGAATGGCTTGCGACCATCAAAAAGAACCAGGCGATCGGCGCCAAATGGGTTTTTGGCGGGCATGGTTTTGTGGACGATCCCGCCACCATGAAGCGCGAGCTTGCCGCCTTCGCCGATGAGCTGACGGCCGTGATCACGGAAGGGCGGCGGCTGCATGACGCGGGTGTGGCGTGCCGCTCGGTGACAGATTGCGACGCGGTCAAGGTTGCCAATTGGGGACCCTATGAGACCTGGAGCGAGCGCGTCACCCAGGCGCCGGGGGCGCTGGTGCGGGTGTATCAGGAGATTGACGGCAAGCTGCCGAAACAGGAGTGAGGCGCGACCGGCGGCAAGGGAAGCTGAAAAAGAGGACAGCTCACACGCGTTGACATGGCGAAGTCCTTCGTCATCGCCACTGACAACAAGTCATTCAATAAATCATGGCGATGTAAAATATTTGAAATGATACGGGCGCAGGCGCGGGGTTAGTGTGGGATGCACGCTTGCCGAGACGTCGCCATGGCTCCATCCCGGTTTGTGAGCGCCTTGCCCCTGATCCTGATGCTTCTGCCCGCGCCAGGCCGGGCGCAGGTGCAGACCACCATATCTCCCGCCTTGCCGAACCTGAACACCGACGCGGCGCCAGTGGAAGACACGGCTGGCGGGACTTATTGCAGGCCGCCGCAACAGCGGCTCGATTCCCGCTTTATGGGTCCCAAAGTGTGCATGACAATCAAGGCGTGGAACGAGCTGCATGCGACGGGGATGGATATCGGTCCCGATGGCGTCACCAAGATTCCGATCCAGAATAGTCTTCTCCACCACTGAGTCCTGCCGGCAAGAATCGCCCTTGTAGGCCGGGACCGATCCTCCTACCGTCCTGAAAAACGGAGGGGGAATCCAGCCTTGCTGGCCTTCGCGCTTGCCTTAAGCACCACACAAGCGCTGGCGCAAACCCCAGCCCAAGCCCAAGTCAAAACCCAACGACCCAATCTTGCCCCCATCCCGACCTATGAGGTGCATCGCGCCAAGGTTGCGCCGCGCATCGACGGCAAACTCGATGATGCCGCCTGGAAAGATGCCAAGCCCGTGACCTTCGTCTTCCCCTGGACCGATCAGACCGGCAAGAAGCAGAAGACCACGGCCCGCCTGACCTGGGACAGCGACAACCTCTATGTCGCTTATGAGTGTGAGGATAGCGACGTCACCGCCATCTATACCAAGCACGACGATCCCACCTACAAGGACGACGCCGTCGAAATCTTCATCGCGCCGCCTGGTGTCAAGAACCTGTATCTGGGCCTTGAAATGAATGCCCGCGGCGTCCTCTATGATTATCTCTACCCGTTTCCCCAGCGCATCATAAAGAACTACAACCTGCCGGGCGTGCGGCTGGTCACGTCGATCAGGGGCACGCTCAACAATTCCAAAGACCAGGACCAGGGCTGGAGCCTGGAAGTGGCGATCCCGTGGAGCGCCTTTGCCGATCTGACGGATAACCCTGTTCCGAAGGTTAGCGACCGCTGGATCGCGAACATGAATCGCTGGGATGGGACCGAACCCAACCGCCGGCTTTCGCAATGGTCGGATTCAGGCCTGGTGAAGCCGGACCCGCACTATCCCGACCGCTTCGGCAAGCTGGTGTTTGTGGAGTGAGGCGCGACCGGCAAAGCCGCTCAAATCGGTCCGGTGGACCGATTTGAGCGCCGAACGCCGCGAGCTTGGGCGAGCGGCCGGGACGCCTATGCGCAAATTCATCGCCGTCCTGTTGCTGCTGATCTTTGCCGTCCCCGCTTTGGGCGACGACATAACCCAGCCAGTCGAATCCGTGACGGTGAACAACGACAGCCTGGCGGGCATATGGAAGTTCACCATGCCTCTGGGCTTCGATTTTTCATTTTTCCACAAGACCAAATGGGGACCGCAGGGTGATGCTTTTTGCCAGATCGAGGAGATCCAGAAAAAGCTGACGGTCCATTGCCTGGGGTTTCGCCTTGGCGTCAAAGATGTCAGCCACGGCAGTTTGAGCATGAAGGGCCGCAACCTCCGCATGGTCTGGGGATCGGCGCGGTTTTACGCCGCGATAAACGGCACGCAGCAATCCGCCACGCAATTTGACGGAATCTTTTCCGTACAGGCCCTGGGCGTTTCAGATGATGCCCCGGACAAGGTGGTGGGTACAAAGCTTGCCCTGGTTCCAAGCGCACCGGACAAGGGAGAAAAACTACATCTGGTCGCGCTTATATTGGACGGGATGGCCAAAGGCGCGCTGACTGTGCCGCTGGATCCAAAAGCGACGGGTGTAAGGATCCTGAACCCGGACACGTTGCGTCAATTGGGAGATGTCCGGTCTATTATTTATGTCGGCGAAAAAGGCAATGCCAATACAGCCCTTGGCAGCGTCTATGACATTGAGTTCGCAAACGGCCACTTGATCTGTTCGTTGCATCAAACTGCCGACAACAAGCTGGACCAATTCGACTGTGGGTGAACGACGGCGCGCAGCGCGTGAGCGAGTCCGGTGGAAGCCCGAAATTATTTCAGGCTTGCTGCGATCTTGCGAAGCTCGTCCGGCGTGTGCTCGCCGCTGATGACCGATCCCGGCACCAGATATTTTCCCTTGGCCAGGCCGCCAATCAGCACCGGTTCGAAGCGTGTTTCCTTGAACAGTTTGGTCGCCAGGGCGATGGCCTGCGGATCGTCGCCCGCGATAGGCACGCCAACCGTTTGCCCCAATGTGGGTTTGATCAAGACCTCGTTGCCGTGAAGGCCGTCGTGCCCAAAATTATTGAAGGCCCGCACGAGATGCGCGCCAGGCAACAGCTTGGCCGTCGCCAGGCCCGCGCCGCCCTGTTCGTCGACCCATTTGGCCAGCGCATCCCCATCGCGCGCGGCGCTCGGATTGGAGACGTCCACGACCAGGGGCTTGGCGGCGAGCGCCTTGCCATAGTCCTTGCCGATCTCTTCGACCGCCGAATAGGGCACGACCACAAAGATCACGTCGCCAAACGCGACGGCGTCGGCCACCGATCCCGCCCGGGCGTTGGGGCCGGCCGCGGCGACCAGATCCTTGAGCTGTTCGGGATGGCGCGACGAGAACATCACCGGATGGCCCAGCTTGGCGAATATCGTGCCCAGCGCCCCGCCTTCGTTGCCGGCGCCGATTGTGGCTATCTTGAGGGGACCTTGCGCCAGGGCCTTGGATGCGGGGCCCAGAATGAGCGCGGCTGCCAAAACATCCAACATGCGCCGGCGGGAGGGCCAAAAAATCTGTGTCATCGCTCGCCTCGGGAAAGGGCTGCCCGCAAATTACATCAGACTGGCAAAGGGCAACAGCCGAAAACCATCAAATCACAATGCCCCCTATTGGCGCAAAGCAGACATTGGGCTGATCGGGGGCGAACGACCGCTTTTGACCCAAAGCGGACATTGACCGTCCATGCCTCCAGGGGAGTCGATCCGCGCGGACCGGTGACGGGCCAGGGCCGGGTAGTTCAGGGTAAGGCAACTTGATCGCTGCACTGGAATATTCGGTGGCCTAACTTCGAGGCCGTGTTAGCTTTGGATCAACGCTGACATGAGAAGGGGCTTTCATGCGCGGGCTTGCGACTATTTTCGTCATTACTCTCGCCGCAGTGTCTATGCACCGCGCCATTGCCGCTGGACCTCAATACGATGTGGTGATCCGCGGTGGCACGGTTTACGACGGTTCGGGAGACGATCCCATCGTGGTCGATATTGCTGTGAAGGGCGACCGCATAGCCGCCGTTGCCCGTCATGTTGCAGGGACTGGCACGACTGAAATAGACGCCCGCGGCAAGGCCGTGTCGCCGGGCTTCATCAACATGCTGGCGCATCCCGAGGTGAGCCTGATCGCTGATGGCCGTGGCCTGTCTGACCTCGCGCAAGGTGTCACGCTGGAGGTGATGGGCGAGGACTCCATGGGACCGCTGACGCCCGAGACGAGACAGCTGAAGGAGCAGCGAGAAGGTGACATCAAATTTCCCGTTACTTGGACAGGTCTCGGCGGCTATCTCGAAATGCTTGAGAGGAAGGGCATTTCGCCGAACGTCGCCTCGTTCGTTGGCGCGGGCACCGTGCGCGTCAACCTGCTGGGCGAAGCGGATGTCCAGCCCACGCCACAGCAGCTTGCCGCGATGCAAGAACTTGTCAAACACGCGATGGAGGAAGGCGCCCTGGGCTTGACCGACGCACTGATCTATTCGCCCAACACCTATGCCAAGACACCCGAGCTTATCGCGCTGGCCAAAATCTCGGCTGAATGCGGCGGAATTTATAGCGTACATATTCGCAATGAAGACGACCGGCTGAAGGAAGCGGTCCAAGAGACCATCGACATCGCACAGGCCTCCGGAGCGCCGGCCGAGATTTATCATTTCAAACAGGCGGGGCGTTCCAATTGGGGCAAGCTCGATGAGCAAGTCGCCATGGTCAACGCCGCCCGCGCCAAGGGTGTGCGGATCACCGCCGACATGTACACTTATACATCCGGCGCCACGGGCCTCGACGCGGCGATGCCGTCCTGGGTGCAGGGTGGCGGGCTCGAAAAATGGATCGCGCGGCTGAAGGACCCGGCCATCCGCGACAAGGTGCGGATTGAGATGCGCGATCCCCACGCCAAGACATGGGACAACCTCTATGGCGGCGCTGGGGCGCAAGGAACGTTGCTTCTGGCGTTCAAGAACCCGGCGCTGAAGCCACTTATGGGCAGGACCCTGGCCGATGTGGCGAAGCTATGGAACGAAAGCCCGGAGGATGCCGCCATTGATCTGGTGATCAAAGACGGCTCGCGGGTGGGGGTGGCTTACTTCTTGATGGCTGAAGCCAATGTCCGCCGCGAAGTGGCGCTGCCCTGGATGAGCTTCGGTTCGGACGCGGCGGCCCCCGCACCGGAGGGCGTCTTCCTGCTCAATCACCCGCATCCGCGCGCTTACGGCAATTTTGCGCGGCTGCTGGGCACATATGTGCGCCAAAACCATGACCTCACCCTGCAGGATGCCATTCACAGGCTGACAGGTTTTCCCGCGGCAAACTTATCGCTCAAGGATCGCGGGCTTTTGAAGACCGGCTATTACGCTGACATTGTAGTGTTCGATCCGAACACTATCGGCGAGAGGGCGACCTATGCCTCGCCGCACCAGCTTGCGGTGGGCGTGGAGGATGTGCTCGTCAATGGCGGCTTCGCGCTCAAGTATGGCAAAGCAACGGGCGCGCATAGCGGCCGAGCCGTGCGTGGCCGCGCTTGGATCGGCGTGCCGGGCGGTGGGTGCCGTGCATCTGCCGCCGATTGGACCTGGTCCAAGGGATAAATCGCAAGTGCTCCGCTCAACTGAAAGAGTATTCCTAGAATGACCGCTTTTGGCGCAAAGCGGTCATGGGGCGCGCCGAGTCGGCATTCGAAGTGATCTAAATTCATTCTGCCATCACGGCCAGCTACCGTGCGAAACGAAATGCCGACCCTCCCGTACACGGCCCCTCTCACCTTTTGCCTTTGCGCAAGACCTTTGCCGGCACCAGGAGTATGGTCACCCCAACAAGCACTGCAAAGTGCTTTGTCTATCGCTTGTCGGCCGTGCGATGGCCCGATTTTGCCAGGAAGATTTTTAAAACCTTCGCACTGGAGGTCAGATAGCCCGGGGCTTTTTCGTCAATTGCAGGAAATGAGGAATTGAGCGTTGCCACCATTTCGTCCCGTTCTTTGCGCATCAATATGAGGTGGTCAGAATGTCCTTTGGCATCGCTTAGGAGCGCATCGCATACCAGAGGCGAACTTTCGAAAAGCATTCTGTCCAGGTCGTCGATCTTCGTTGCGAGCTTGGGAGCTTCCGCTTCAATCGCGCTGAAATCCACCGCAGGCGTTGACCCCGGCATGAAGACCGCGCACATTTCTGTCAGCTTTTGATAGATCGCACCCTCTTGTTCCCAGATGCGAGCGACGGTCTCGGGCGACTGCCTGTATTGGTCGGGAAGTTTTATTGATCTCATTATCCGACTGTTCTCTTCCAACTCAGACTGGAGCCGGGTCCCGTTTCGAACGCAGTCTGCTATCCTTCCCGTCTCTTCTGTACTACCCGTTCGAGCCGCGTCCGCTCTCAGTTCAGCGACCTGACTTAACTCCCGAATATATTCGTTCACGAATCGGGTGCGTTCGTGGTTAGCGGGAGACGCCGAAGTCGCGGCAAGCAGTAGCGCAAAAAGGCTTTGGAGCATTGTTTCCGCTCGGGGCCGCAGAACATAGCATGATAAACATGACCGAGGGCAGCGCCCAGGCCAGGTTCCGAAGCCAAAAAGGAACTCCGGCGAGCGTGCGGTATAGTTCAATCGGTTCGGAGCGCTCCGCGCGGCGGACGAGCACGTGCGGTGGAACCCGAGAGCGATCAGTTCACATCGACAGCGTATGGACGCCGAGCACAAGCGAGGCGCTGGGCCAAAACACCGGCGGCGTCCTTGGGTTTTCTCTTCTTCTTGCTGACACCATTCGTCAGATGGGCGAAACCGGCATTCTGGGAGTCGGATCGATCATCAACCTTGAAGCGACAAGAGCTCCGTTTCCATGGCGCCAAATACACTGTCCCAGTCGCCGGGTGATGCTTGGCGGAACAGACGCGTTTTGGGATACCAAGGCGTGTCGCCCCGTCCTAAAAACCAACGCCAATCCGGTACATATTTCAGGGCGATCCAATTAGGGACGCCCAGTGCGCCAGCCAAATGGGCCAAGCCAGTATCGCAGCTGATTAATAGATCACAGTTCACCATGATCGCGGCTGAATCCAAGAAGGCACCGGCTCCATCATCCAAGCCGGAGTAGGTTTCCGCCGTCATGCCTGCCGGCAGCTGCGCAAGCTGTTCAAGCCCCGCACCCTTCTGAAGGTTGATCAGCCGCACGCCGGGCATGGCGGCGATTCCTGCAAGGGCTGACGCTGGAAAGGATTTTCCTTCCGCACCTTTCCCGATATGGCCCTGCCACGCGACTGCGACGCGATACCCCTCGACGCCGAGACGCTCTCGCCATTGCTTTACCCGCGTTGGCTCCGCGGCGAGGTAGGGATCCGTTTCGGGAATATCAATGCCCAGCGCCAACGGCATGCTCATCAAGGGGATATGATAGTCGAAGCGTTCCGGCACTTGTTCCAGTCCCAGCATCGACACTGCAGGTGTAGCGCTTTGCAGCAATGGCAGCAGCCGATCGTTTACAGAAAGAATCACGCGTGCGCCCCGAACCTGGGCCAGGGACACATAGCGGTAGAACTGAATCGCGTCCCCGAGCCCCGCTCGAGTATAAATAAACAGGGTCTTGCCGTTGATATCTTCCGCCCCAGTCCAAAGCGGTTGGGAGAAGTTGCGTGCATCCCATGGTTCCGGCAGATCCTTGCGCGCTTCAAAAAGCGGCCATCCTTTCTTGAAGTCCTCTTGAAGAAGATAAAGTCTCGCCTGGTTAAGGCGAACCTCCGGCGCCCCTGGCATAAGCGTCTGGGCATGGTCGAAGCTCTGTCCGGCTGCGTCCAATCGCCCAAGTTCTTGCAGCACAACGCCCTGATTGCACCAGGCACCGACATTGCCGGGGTCTAGCATTAGTGCACGCTCGTAGCTGGACAAACTCTCGCTGTACCGGCAAAGGCGCAGTAATGCATCACCGCGATTGGCATGAGCGACAGGATAGTCGGCATCCACCATCAGGGCGCGCTCAAAACTTCCGAGTGCGGCCTCGTAGCGGCCCAATTTCATAAGCGTGCTCCCCCTGTTATTCAGGGCTAATAGGAAACGCGGCTCCAGAGACAGGGCACGGTCGTAGTCCGCCAGTGCGTCCATGGATCGTCCCATCTCATCCAGTGTATTAGCGCGGTTGCACCAGAGCCGTGCGCTGCCGGACCCTAGTGCCAGTGCAGCGTCAAAACATTGAAGTGCCTCTTCATTGCGATGCAGTGCTCTGAGCACGTTCGCGAAATTTTCCAAGGCAAGAACATCACGCGGTTGTTCCGCCACTAGCGGCGCGAGCAATGCATAAGCCTCCGTATTTTGCCCTTGTTGCGCTTTCAAGACTCCCAGCATGTGCCGCGCGTTGGTCGAACGAGGATTCGAACGCAGCACCTCGCGATAGAGCCGTTCTGCTTCAGCCAGGTGTCCCCGGGCGTGCAAATCGATCGCCGCGTCCAGTAATTCCTGATCCATTCGTGACCTTGACCAAGCGCCGTTTGCCGGACAGGGCATCGACCACATCAACAGATGAGGTCTGCACTACCACATATATAGTAACAGTTACCATTACGGCTTGATCTGGAGCAAGGTCTTGGCTAGGGTGTTAGGGCATGAACAGGGGCAGTGGATGCCGCCGCCGAGGCTCAGCAGGCTAGAGCTGAAAATAATGGAGGCTGTGTGGGATCACGGCCCCTCTTCCATACGCGAGATTCAGGAAAGCTTTCCCGCAAAATCGCGCCCTGCCTACACCACCGTGCAGACCACGGTCGGTCGTCTGGAAGCCAAGAAGGCTTTGGGACGAGTCAAAAAGATCGGTGGCGCGCACATCTACAATGCGCTGGTCTCGCGAGCTAACGCCCAGGGCCGTCTTATCGACGAATTTTTAGCGCTGTTCGGAGGTCGGACGCAGCCAATCATGGCGCGTTTTGTAGAAACAGGAAATCTCACATTGGAAGATGTGCGGCGCGTTGAGGAGCATTTGCGCGATTTGGCCGCGCAAAATGAAAAAAAGGGCGGAAGGTGATCGGCGCGGTTCTGGACCACCTTTGGCAGTCCACGCTGGTTGCACTCGTGCTTGGCGTTCTCACTTTCCTATTCCGCAACAACAGCGCCGGCGTGCGGTACGGCCTGTGGTTCGCAGCGTCGGTGAAATTTCTCATTCCCTTTTCACTTCCGGCTCTGCTTGGGCGCGCCTTTTTTCCACATACGGTCCCCGATGCCTCCATGAAGATGCTGGCGAGAATCGAAACCGTGACCGTGCCATTTGCTGCTGGCGTGCCGGTGCTAGCCAGGCCGGAGCCCCACCCAATGCCCTGGGCACTGATAGCCGTTGCAATCTGGGCGTTGGGCTTCATTGCCATAGTTGCCTTCTGGTTGGCCCAATGGGCTCGTCTCACGGCAATAGCGCGGTCTGCAAAGGTTGCATCGCTACATGCGCCGGTGCCCATCCGGATTACGTCGGAGTTGTTAGAACCGGGGTTAATCGGCATTGTTCGCCCGGTTATCCTGCTGCCCGATGCCATGGCACAGCAGCTCGCAAGCTGGGAAATCGACGCCGTGCTGGCACACGAGCTTTGTCACTGGCGCCGAAAAGACAACCTGCTGACGCTGATCCATATGCTGGTGGAAGCCGTCTTCTGGTTTCATCCCCTCGTCTGGTTTATTGGTGGCCGCCTGGCCGAGGAAAGCGAACGCGCCTGCGATGACAGCGTACTCGACACCGGCAAGAAGCCACTCGACTACGCCAAGACGATTCTCAAGGTTTGTCGTCTCACCTTCCGTTCGCGCCTTCCTTGCGCTTCCGGTATCTCTGGGTCCGAACTCGACCGGCGTATCACGGCCATCATGATTGGGCGCGGGGGTGATGATGTTGATCCCAACAAAATTCTTCTGCTGACTGGACTGGGGTTATTTGCCGTACTGACTCCATTTGTTGCGGGGGGCCTGGCACCGGCACCACGGGTCCAGATGCTGCACAGCCTTGTTCAACCATTTGCGGTTGAGCAACAGATTAGGCCACCAGTCGTGGAAACGCCGGCTTGGTCCCGGCCAGTACGGCATCATTCCGTCCGTCCTTCCGAGCCGATATCTTCGCCACCAACCTCTCTCGTTGCTGCGCCAACAATTCGGGCGGACATGCCCATGATCATCCTGCCCGAACCTGAATTAGAGGCGGACACCACCCGGTCAAGTACCGAGGCGACTGACACGCTTGTTTGCCGACCGGCACAGCGTCTCCCGGATTCGCAATTCATGGGACCCCGGGTATGTCTCTCCAAGCAGACATGGGACCGATACAGCGCGGAGGGCTTGGTACTGATGCCTGATGGCCGGACCCTGGTGGGGAGTTACGATCGAACGCGACCTCCCATGCAGTGTATCAGCGTGGGGACCGGTGCTTCTCAGACAGCAAAGTTTATCCCGATTTGTCGCTGAGGCCAGCAAGGCCAGGCGCATCAATGGCGAACGGCGCAACCGAGGGCCGACCGAACCCGAATGGCGCACGCACAAAAAGCTCGCCAAGACGCGCGCTGTCCGCCGACGGGGCACTGACTTATTTCAAAGTGCTGAACCGGTATTCGGTGACTTCGTGCAGCGGCTTGGCTGGTGTCACCTCGGCCGAGGTGAAGTTGGGGTGATTGGGCGTGTCGGCCGCCCTTTGTGTTTCCAGGCTGATGGCCCAGTGATTGCCGTACAGCGCGCCCTTTCTGCCCTTGACCTGGGTATTGATATTGTCGGTGTAGAGTTCCAGGCCCGGCTGGGTGGTGAACGTCACCATCACGATGCCGGTGTCGGGATCGTCCAGGCGGGCCGCGGGCCGAAGCTGTCCGACCACGCCATCCGTCAGCAGGGACGTGTCATAGCCGGGGATGCGCACACCATCCGCGACGGTCTGCACGACGTCGGGCAGCGCCAGCCGGTCGCCGATGCGGACGGGCTTTGTGAAGTCGTAAGGCGTGCCCCCCACGGGCGCCACGACGCCGGTAGGCATGGCGTTGGCGTCAAAGGGCGTGTAGCGGCTGGAGAACAGGGTCAGTCTTTCGTCGCTGATGTCCTTGGTGCCGCCATTCAGGTTGAAATAAAAATGGTTGGTGAGGTTCATCACCGTGGGCTTGTCGGTGGTGCCTTTGTAATCCAGGACCAGCGTATTATCGGCCCGCACCGTATAGGTGACGGTCACCGTGATATTACCGGGAAAGCCGCCGGTGCCGTCCGCCTCCTTGATGGTCAGGGCTAGGCTGGGCTCGGGCCCATCATGCGCCACCGCGTCCCACACCCGCTTCTGAAAGCCGTTGCTGCCGCCGTGCTGGATGTAAGGCCGTGGCGCCTGCCCAGCGCGCGACGGCGGTGCAGGCTGTTCGTAGATCTTGCCATCGACGGGAAATTTGAACGACAGGCGATTGGCGTAACGCCCGATCAGGGCGCTATAGACGCCGCCTTTTTCGTAAGAGGCAAAATCGTCATAGCCCAGCACCACATTGACCGGCTTGCCATGCCGGTCCGGCACGATCAGGTCCACCACGACGCCGCCGAAATTGGTGATCCTGGCGACCATGCCGCCCTTGCCGGTCAGGGTGAAAAGTCTGACCTTCTCGCCCTTCTGCGTGGTGCCCCAATCCTCGCTGGTGATGCCGGCTTTGATTTTGGCAGGTGCTGCCCAGGCCGGCAATGCAAGGGCCGCCGCTGCCATGACAGCAGCAAGGATGAAAGCGCGACAGGTCATTTTTCCCCCATATTCGCTGGCGCCAGCCTAGCGGCACTGCCACCGAAGCGGAAGCTTGGTTCGCCCACGGGCGACTGGCGACGAACGATCCATAGGTCTTGAGCGACACCGAAAGACGCGTATGGACGGCTTAGGCGAGTGGCAGACCGCCGACAGATGGAGCCGAGGCCGGCTATCCGCTAGGCTAGGCTAACAGGCATGGAGAGCGCCCTCATGAGCGCCACACCACCACCCGTTATTGCTCGCGCGCCGCGCATCTGGCCTTGGTTCCTGGCCGCCCTCGCCGCGATGCTCATTTTCTTCAACCCGTGGACGGCCCGTCACCTGCCGGTGTTTCCAATACGTCCGTCCTGGTTGGGCACTTATCTGTTTCTTGCGGGCATCAATCTTGCGCTGGCAGCCGTCATGGGCGTGCTGACCCGGCCCAGCATAGGAAGGCGGCTGCTGGTAGTTTTGCTCGCCGCCGCACTTCCTATCCTGTTCTATTTCTTCATGCTGATGTTCGGGTGTCCTCTGGTTGACACCATCATGCACCGATATATCTGCGGTCTCTGAGAAAGACCGCGTCTCCTTGTGTCATCCCCGGCAGAGCGCTCACTTGCTCTCCCGCCGGGGTGACACAGAGGCGTTGTCTACCACGCCATACCGATGATTAGTTGCGGGGCGTCGTGGCTGCGCCGGCGACAGCGCCCGTCCCGCCACCCACAGCCGCGCCAACCGCGGCGCCGGGCGCGCACCCGACCGGAAGCGTCACGAGACACCCGATGGCCGCGCCGACGCCGGCGCCAGTCGCCCCGCCCGCCACGGCGCGAGCGCCGGGATCCGCGTGCCAACGTCCCTCTATGTAATATCCACGGTCATCGGCAGGGTCGGCGCGCCAGTGAATATTCGCATCACTCTGGTGGGCGGCGTACCAATCAGAGTTGTAGTAGGTGATCGGCGCGGCTTCCCCGTAGGCATACATTTTATGCACCCGCCAGCAATCGCCGCCCCGATTGCAGGCGACATAGGTTTCCTCGACAGCGGCAGTGGAGATCGTGGGCGCCATCGCGCCCGCAATAACGAGGAAGGAACTCAGTCCAAGTACAGCGTGAAACCTTTTCATGCGTCACCTTTCATTGCGGGCAGTCGCATCCGACAGCCTTTCAGTTCCGTAAACGAGACAAGAAGACGATGGTTGCGGGATGAAGCCCGGCATCCCGGCCTTTGTACGCCGGGCGACATTCGCGGAGCGTCGCAGAGCCTTGGCAGGCATGGCCGCGACTTGGGCGTGCGACGGCGAAAAGATCCCGCCCCATCAAATGACTTGGGTTCGAGAACGAATGCTCCCAGCCCTCTCCCCTTGTGGGGTCCGAAGGACGGGCGCGCCCGTCCATAGCGACAGCGTATGGACGCGCCCCGTGGAGGGCAGCCACGCGACGAACCAACACTCCATGTCATGGCCCGCTTCATGCGGGCCATCCAGTGCGCGAAGCGCCATTAAGAATCCACCATCCCAGCAGCAGCGCGTCGCCCCGCGGGCGCGAGCCTCGACCCGGGCAAGGGAATGTTGAACATATTCAAAGGACTGAGCGCCCCGTTGCCTCGATCAGTTGCCTCGCGCAGGTGAATGTGTCTGAATCCTTGCAAATCTGGCTTCGGGGGCCGGGATGTCTGAGAAAACCGAGAGGGTCGGTCCAGGCCCTAAAGATAACGGCGCAGGCGTTGATCCCACGGCAGTAGCGCTGGCGATGGCTGGCGCCAGCGCCAAGCGCGTGGACGCGTTTCTCAAAGACCAGCAAGAGCTGATCGCAGCCCCACGCCATCACCTGGCCGTGAACCAGTCCCACCTGGCGCTGGCGCAATTCACGGAAGCGGAGAAATACGCGCCCAACGGGTGGTGGAGCGCCTGAACTTCAAGGGAGGTTCGCATGTTTAACATGATAGCGATTGCTGCCCTCATCAGCGCACTGTTGACATTCCCCATAGCAGCTTATGCCGATGCCAAGTCTGAAATTGCCACCGCAGCCCAGCATGCGGGCTTGGCTGCCGCAGCGCCCAATCTCGCTCAAACGCACACACATCTGCATCACGCCATGAATTGCCTGGTCGGGCCCAAGGATGCCGACTTCGATAGAGCCAATATGAATCCCTGCGCCCAGCAAGGTAACGGCGCGTTCCCCGATGAGAGCGACCAGGACATCAAAACAAAACTTCAAAACGCCATGTCTGCGGCTGCAGATGGCATCGCATCAAGCGACGAAGCAACGGCCAAGAAGAACGCTGCCACGGTCCAAACCCTGCTGAACGCAATCAAATAGCGCATTGCTGCGCGAGGCCAGATGCCAGCCCATGTGCGGCAAGTTCACCGGCGCGCTCGACAGCGCCGGTCCGGATGGGCGGCATCCTCCTCCCATGTCATGGCCCGCTTTATGCGGGCCATCCAGTGCGCGAAGCGCCACTAAGAATCCACGGCCTCAGCCGCCTCGGTCGCAATCGCGATGTCCTGCTCCCCTGACCCGCCCGCAACGCCGATCGCGCCGATCACCTCTTCGCCGATCCGGATGGGCACGCCGCCCTGGAAGGCGCAGAGTTCGGGCAGCGACAGCGCGTGGCTCGCCCGCCAGGCGGGCAAGGTCTTCAGATACTCCGCCGTCAGGTGCGTGGCGGAGCGATAGCGCGCCGCGCCCCTCGCCTTCATCAGCGCGGCGTCCATGGAGCCCGGCGCGGCCCCGTCGGCCACCTCCGCCAGCAGCAGCGCGCCACTCCGGTCCACCACCACGATGGCGATGGCGAGCGACAACGCCGAGGCGCGGGCGGCAGCGCAATCCCGCGCCGCGCGGGCGCCGGCCAGGGTGAGATTTCTGCAGGTCTGATAGTGCGGTGACATGGACAAGCCTCCGGCTTTGGCTGAGGCCGCGCGGCCCGCCTTTGGGTTGGATTGGAATTGGTTGGGTGAAAGAAATGAAAAGGGCGCACCCAAGATGCACTTGGCGGCGCCTCGCGTGCCGGATTTCCCGGCAGCCCTACCTCAGCGGTTGGGAGGGGGTGGTGTCAAGTCCGTCCTACCCTCCGGTGTCATGGCCGGACTTGACCCCGCCATCCACTCATCCGCTAAGCTTGGTCAAATTAACCCTTCACGAGACATCTTCATGAGTGCGCAGTCAGAAAGGCTCGCCAGCCTACTAAAAACGCATAGGAGCAAACGCCGAAGGGACCGCCTGCGGCCGATTTCGCAAATAATTTCGCTGCGAACCGCATTTGAATCTCTTGAGGAAAACAAGAGTCTCGTTCTCCGTGAAATCTTGGGTTATTTCCCGATTTCCCTGGTCACCGCTCTCGAAGTTTTCTTTCGGCATACTGTGGCGGAGTTGATCGATGCCGGCTCGCCATACGTGGAGCGATCCGAAGCCATAGCTAAAAGCATCAAGTTCGACTTAGAAATGATCCGCGCACTGGCAGGTCGAAATTTGAGTCTTGGCGAGGTCATCGCTCAAGCTCCGGCCTTTCAAAGCCTTGGTTCTGTATGCGGCACCATGGATCAACTGACGGGGAGTAAATTCCTGACATTGCTTTTGCCCGTCAGAAATCGTTGGGAAGTTGAGGTATTCAAAAGCGACGACGGCCCCGTAATTAAGGATATTGATTTCGTCACTCGTAATCTTACTCGTCTATATGAAGTCCGGCACATACTTGTCCACGAAATGCCCAGGGAGACTCCATGCGATCTTGATGACATACGCGGTTTCTTCGAAGCGACCGATCAGTTCATTACGGCTGCCTATTGGTTCGTCTCCGAACTTCTGGAGCCAAACGCACCTCTTCTCCAACAGCCGATGAACGCCGCCGCTTCGCGAGCAGCTCAAGCTAAGGATGAAGAACTTGCCAGATTGTGCGCCGATATAAGGCAATCCCTGCCCGAACATCGGCATCCTAGTTTCGACACAGCGAACGCAGCGTGGAAGACATTTCGGATTGCTGAAGCAGAATTCCAAGGCAGTGAATACGAAGGGGGTACTGCGGCTCCTTTCGCGAAAGCCCGCTCATTCGAGGACAGCACAAAACGTCGAATTGCGTTTTGGAAGGAATTCATTGAAGACATTGATGTCTGAGACACACTAAACGTTACGAAAGCCTTCTCGCCCTTTTCATCCCATCGCACAACGCATCCAGCGCCTCCCGAAACCGGGCCAGGGTCGAGAAACGGTAGCCGGGGTTGATCGCCGTGACCGCCGCGGCGACTGAGAAATTCTCACCGCAGACCCGCCGGCAGATCAGCCAGTCATTGGCGCCCATCGCCTGCTCCACCCGGCGCCAGAACTGCTTGGCCTCGCGCTGGTGATCGGCAAAGGCGCCCGGCACCCCGCCGCTGGTCTTGACCAGGTCGAAGGTGCTGCCGCCCGGCCAGCTTGCGGTGCAGAGCTGCCAGCCCAGATCGAAGGCCCGCGCCGCGGCGAAGCGGTCGGCCTCCAGCCGCGCTTCCGCCTCCGCGCCCTCGCGGGTCTCGCAGCGTTCCTTGCAGCGCAAATGTCCCAGCCGGAATTCGCGCTCATAGACCGTCAGCTTCGACCAGCCCTTGCGCGCGCCGGCCGCCTTGCCCAGCACGCGGTCCTGGACATGGTCGGCGCCGATCACCGCCGGGCCGTCCACAGGATCTCCAACAGGCGCTTTCAGCTTCTTTTTCATTCGTAACGCTCCGCATATTTGCCCCGCCGCAACAGCCGGTCGGCGCGGTCCTTCGCCTCCGCGATCCTCTGCGCGTCGATCGGCGGCGGCTGCATGAAGCCGTCGAAGCGCCGTTCCGCCAGGAAGCGCCAGGCATGCACCGGGCGATAATTGACGCGGGAAGCGCATAGCTCGCGAAACGCCGGCACGGTCTGGATGGCGGCGGCGCGGTCAGCCGCGTTCAGCCGCTCCCACTCTCCCCTCGTCTTCTTTTTCGACATCAGGGGGTCGGTGGGATAAGCCTTCCAGAATTCCTCAAATCCATTTTCATCCCCAACACATGGGTCCGCGCCAGCGGACAAGAGTGTTTGTTCTTCTCTTCTCTCCTGTTCTTTCTCTGGGATAGCGGGCGGCGCGCAACCCTGAAGCGGCGTGCTAGCGTCTTCCTCGATAAAACCCGCGGCCAGCAAGGCGTTCAGGTCCACGCGCGTGCGCGCCGCTATCTTCTTCTGCACCCAGCGGGCATCGCCCGGTATGCGGTTGCCCTGCTTGCTGGCCAAGAGGAAGATGCCGACCAGATGCCACTTGGTGGTGTCCGGCAGCGTAGCGAACGCATAGTCATCCAGCAGCCGGGCATAGAGCTTGATCCAGGCGGGATCGCGGTCCTTGTAATGCTGATACTGGTCCCAGTTGGTGACGCGGAAAAACTCCATCAGCGGCGCCGGATCTGCTCGCGGAACACATCGCGCAGGGAATGTTGCTCCTCTTCCCGCAGCGGCACGCCCATCTCGCGCAGCATGGCCTTGGCCTGGCCGGCATCGCGCGCCACCTCGATCCGCATGCCGGCCGCGCGCAACACGATAAAGGCATTGGTCTCCGCATGGGAAAGCTTGCCATCGCGCGCCATCAGATGCAGGCCCAGCGCCCGGCCCCGGTGGCAGACCACGATCAGCTGACGCTCCGCGTGGGGCACGGGAGCCGTGGCCGCGGCGAAGACACAGGCTTCGGGCGGCAGCAGGCGCCGCAGCTCCGCCATCAGCGCGGCTTCGGGGCTGAGCTCTTCTTCGGGCGCCCGCCGCCGCACCCGTTCTACATTCAGGCCGAACATCGTCATGACTTGTCTCCTTGAGGATAAAGATCGGGGCGGAAGGCATGGGCGGCGATGCCGGTCGCTTGCTCCAGCTTCACGCACCATTCGGCTGGTACCCGCTTGCCGCGCTTGAGCACGTCGCTGACGGCCTGGGGCGTCACGCCCACGGCGCGGGCCAGCGCAACTTGCGTGCGGAAATGCTCCCGTATCGCCTGTCTTAAAGCCTTGATTCCTGGGGCCCCTATTCCGTCTTTCATGCCAAGCACCTCCCGTGAACGGAAGGAGAACAAGATTGCTTGCGGGGTGTCAACAAGCAAACTTGTACCAGAAGGGGATTCCGGCAGATTACAAGATATCTTGTGTAAGCATCCAGATTTCTTGTATACTGTTTCACATGAAAACCGCAGGTGACCGCGTACGGGAACGGCGTGCCGCGCTGAAGCTCAGCCAGCCGCAGCTGGCCAAGAAGGCGGGCATCACCTATCAGGCCATCCAGCAACTGGAAGCCGGCGGCGGCTCAAAGCATCTGGTCGCCATCGCCCGCGCCCTGGGCGTGACCGCCGAATGGCTGGCCGACGGCATGGGCCCCGCGCCCAAGGGCGGCGCGAACCCGAAGGCGCTGGCCGAGAAGCTGAAGGTGCTGGGCATGGCCCAGTGCGGGCCCGACGGCTGGTCGCTGTGGAACGGCGACATCATCGACATGGTGGACCGGCCGGCGAGCCTGGCCGGCGTGCCTAATGCCTATGCCGTCTATGTCGTCGGCGCCTCGATGGAGCCGCGCTATTACCAGGGCGAGCTGGTGATGATCCATCCCGGCAAGCCGGTGACCGGCGGCGCCTTCGTGCTGGTGCAGCGCCGGCCCAAGAATGACGGCGACACGCCGTTGGCGGTGATCAAGCGCCTGGTCAAGCGCACTGCGACCAAGACGGTGCTGGAACAGTTCAACCCGGCCCGCAGCTTCGAGATCAGGAACGACGACATCGTCTCCATCCACCGCGTGGTGGGGAGCGGAGAGGCGTGACTCAGGCCGTTCGTCCCCATGCTTGCGCCTCGATCTTCCAGGCGTCAGCGCGCTTGGCGAATGTGTAGGCGAGCGTGCCGGTCCGTATAATGGACTGCGCCGCCAGTTCTATCGTCAGCGAGCCCAATATGACGGCGTAAGCGTGCGCCCCCTCCACATTCCAGAACTTCACCTCATGGGACAGGTGTTCGCTGACGACGCCATTTGCCTTCCGCCACGTCTCGACGTCAGCCAGCCACTGGCTGGGAGCGTCCGGGTTCAGCCAGCGATAGGGCGCAATCCCGTCGATGATAATGGCGGTGTCGCCGAAGACGCTGAGAAACAGGTCGCGGTTTTGGGTATTGAATCCTGTTATGTGGTCGTCAATCAGGCTTTGGAGTTCAGCTGGCAGTTCGGCGGTCATGTTCCAGGCATGCGATGGCAGCAAGCCCAGAAGAGACGGTATTGCCGGCCCCCGCCATTGGACCAAGGGCTGACACGCCGCTGGCGAGAGGAACAATATGTCCACCGCGCGGTGGGGAGTGGCGAAGCGGCCATCTATGGCAAACCGAAGCGCGAGACGGAGAAATGGATGGCCGGCTCGGAGGCCGGCCATGACATAAAGAGATGATGATTACAGAATGAGAAAAGGTTACGTCTACATCCTGGCGAGCGGAAAGAACGGCACGCTCTATATCGGCGTGACGAATGACCTTGCGCGGCGCGTCTATGAACACAAGCAGGGACACGCCTCGAAATTCACGAAACGGTACGGTGTGTACGATCTGGTCTGGTATGAGGAATACCCGACCGTGCCCGACGCGATCCAACGCGAAACCAGCCTGAAACGCTGGAAGCGCGACTGGAAGATTGCGCTGATCGAGGAGGTCAATCCGGAATGGACCGATTTGTCTGCCGGTTTAGTGTGAACTAAATTTATTTGTCATTGCCGCCATCCCCACTTGTCATGGCCGGCCTCCGAGCCGGCCATCCATGGCAAACATGAGCACAAGCCGGGCAGATGGATGGCCGGGTCAAGCCCGGCCATGACATGGAAGTTTGCGAATGGAAGCGGCGAAGCTAGCGGTCGCTATCGCCCACAGCGCGTGGAAGCCACACCAGACACATCAAACTCAGCACCGCCATCGCACAGGCCGAGGCGACAACCGCCGGCGCGCCCAGCACCCGCTGGAAAATCTGCGGCTCCTTCAAAATCGCACCGGTCGGGGCATCGTAAAACACCGCGGGCAGCCACACGGCATTCCATCCGGCATGCAAGGCCCAGGAAAAGCCGATATGCCGGAAGGCCAGATAGAGATTGTTCATCGCCACGCCGGCACAGAACAGGGTCGCCAGGGCGGCCAGCGAAAGCGCCAGGTGCATGGGATTGGAATAGCGGTAAAGGAGAAAATGCGCCGCCGGAAAGACCAGGGCCAGCGCCAGAGAAATCAGGATCAGCGGGATCAGGCCCGCCGGACGCGCCACCTGGATGACGAGCCCGATCAGCAGCGCCCGGAACAGGATCTCCTCGTTCAGCGCCTGAAACAGGAATCCGGCCTGGTCTTCGATGGCAGGCGCCGTCACCCGCAGCCCGGCACTCTCATAGATATGACGGAGAAGCATCAAAGCTCCCGCCGTCACCACAGCGAACGCCACCAGCACCAGCAAAGCCTGTAGCGGCGACAGCTTCAGACCGGCGGAAGCTCTCCACTCCGGCCCCAGCACCAGGCGCAGCGCCACCACAATCGCGGCCGTGGCCAGTGCAAAAGCCCACCAATGATGCGGCCCCATCAAAGGCCACGGCATCAGCGCCGCAACAACCACCAAAGCCGCGGCCCGGCGCTGTACGCCGGGGCCCGCCATGTCAGTTGGTCATCGCTTTCTTGTTCTTCGCCGGCACCATCTCGGTAATGCGGCCGCGGGCGGTGTCGCCGGTCCAGAGATTGCCGTGGCTGTCGAAGGTCGCATAGGAGGCCTCGAGGAACTGGCCCTGCCCCGTGCCGTTGCCGTTGCCGATCGCGCCCAGCACCTGGCCGGTCTGTTTGTTGACCTTCAGATGCTGGCCGTCCCAGCCGGAGGCGGCCCAGAGATTGTCCTCTTTGTCGAAATAAAGAGCGCATATGAGGTTGCGCATCTGCATGGTGCGCAGGAACTTGCCGTCGCCGGTATAGACGACGATGCGATATTCCTCGCGGTCGCCGATATAGACATCGCCGGTCTTGGGATCGACGGCAAAGCCATGCGCCATGGTGAACTTACCCTGCCCCACGGCATTGCCCCACCATTGCTGGATGAACTTGCCGTTCTTGTCCAGGCGCAGGATGCGCGCTGCGCCGCTATTGTTGGTCGCATCGCTGCCGTTGGTGTCGTTGGGGCTCTCATGGCCGTGGCCCTGCGCGATATAGATGTCGCCCTTGGCGTTGAAACCGACCATCAGCGGCTCCCATAACAAGCGCTGGCCCTTGGCCTCGTCCCAGTCGCCGCGATGGCCGCGCACCCCGATGGTCATCAGCACCTTGCCGTCGGGGCTGATCTTCTTGGCCACGGCGCCCGCGGCGTCGGTGATCCACAGATTGTCCTGGGCATCCACGGCGATGCCATGCGCCTTGGCATGATGGGTGATGACATTGTCGCCGATGGTCAGCAGCAGCTTGCCTTTGCTGTCCCACTTGAACAGCTGCGGCCGCCCTTCCGGATTGCGCTGCAGGCCCCAGAGATTGTCTTTGGAATCGGTGGCGACCGCGACCATGCCGTACTTCTCGCCCTCGGGCGACGCGATCGGATAGGTGAAGCTGTAGCCCATGGTCTGCTTCCATTCCACGGCCTTGACGCCCAAGCGGTCGCCGCCGCGCTCGGCCGGCGGATCGCAGACCGGCGACCTGTAGCAATAAGGCGTGCCCAAGGTGCGCTTCAGCGAGGTCGCCTCGGTGGCGGTCGCGGACTCCCGGCATTGCGCCGACAGTTTGGCCGCATTCGCGAGCAGGCAATAGCGCGTGGTCGAGCCGCTGTGATGGGTGCAGAATTTGACGATGTCGGCTTCGCAGCCCGCCATGCCGCCATCGGGCCGCGGCTGCGCCCGTGTCTGGCGCATGCCGTTCATGTCCTGCAGGAACCAGGCGGGCGAGCCGTTCACGGCCGGTCCGGAGGATGCCGCGTCATTGGTCTGCGAGACCGCGCCCGTCGCGGCCAGCAGCAGGGCGAACGCGCCGGCGGCGCCGGCAAGATGATGGTGTTTCATAAGCTCCCCTCTTCCCATAGTTTGGCCGTGTTTTTGATTATGGCGTGAGCGAGTTTTGCGCCAATCCTTCTCCTTTTCGGGAGCGCCCGCAAGCGGGGACGTAGAGGCGCATCTCCCCTTGTGAGAGAGTGCGGCGCAGCGCAAGCTTCGCCGGTTAAAACGGGGCTGCGGTCATGATTGGCAGGACGAACGGATATTTTGGCCGCCTTCTCGGCGCGGCCCTGTTCGCGGCTTTTTGCTTGACCGCAAACGCTTATGGGGCCGAGCCGGATCAGAAGTTTGCGCTCAGCTTCTGGCAGGACCAACGTCTCTACGACAAAGTGACCATGACGCCTGTCACAGAGCACGGCCTCATCGCGGAGCTGTACCAGCCAAAAGGCCAACACCGGCCCGCCGCCATCCTGACCTTGGGCGCGTGCACGCTGCACTCTCCCCGGGATTTTGCGCAGGGGCTCGCTAATGAAGGCTACGTCACTCTGGCCTTGTTCTACTGCGGCCCGAAAACCGGAACCGACACGCTCGCGGTCGTGCCTCTGGAATATATGAAGACGGCCATCGACTGGCTTCTTGATAACCCGGCTCTGGGTATCAAGCGCGTCGGTGTTGCGGGCGCTTCCCAGGGCGCGCAGGCAGCCTTGATAACCGCGGCGACCTACCCGCAAGTTGCCGCGGTTCTTGCCGTGGCGCCAAGCAATCTGGTCACCCAGGCCTTGGGACCGGCCCCCGATAGAATCAAAAGCGCACCGCAAACCTCATCCTGGAGTCTGGGCGGCGCCCCTGTGCCCTACCTGCCGCATGGTGCGGGTTTCGAGTCCGAGGCGTATCCCGAGGCATCGATCGCGGTGGAGCGCATCAACGGGCCCGTTCTGCTGATCTCAGGGACAGATGACAAGGCCTGGCCGTCATCCATGATGGCCGACAAGGTCATGGCGCGATTGAAGGCGCATAACTTTCGCTTTCGCTACGAACAGCTGCGCTATCCCAATGCCGGTCACGGCCTGTTCGCAGCCCACGATCCGGCCGACACGCTGTTTGCGGAGAAATTTGCGAAAGAGTCCCCGGGCGCCATGGGCGGTACACGCGAAGGCGTTGTCGCGGCGCAAGCAGATTCCTGGCCAAAGGCCCTGGCGTTTTTGGACCAGGCGCTTGGCGGCTACGGATCGGCCCGCAGATAGCTGTTGAAGACCCAGCCGCGTGTCACCGCGCCACCTTCGCCTTTGACGCCGACTTCCGTCCACTTCCCCGACGCCGACAACAGTTCGACCTCGGCACCCTTCTTCAGGGTAACGACCACAGCGGCCGTGGTGGCAGGCTGCTGCCGCATATTGACGCCACGCAGCACCGTTGCCATGCGTGCCGGGGCGACGGCGGCGAGAGCGGCAGGCTTGGGCGGCGCGGCAACCGTGGATGCCGGCGGATCATCGCTCATGAAGTCGTGCACGAAAGACGCCAGGCGGGGATAGAACAGGATCAGCGGCGTGATGCAGCACACCACGATGCAGAAGTCTCTCAGCAGGGCCTTCTTCGAACGCCCTGTTTCCTTGGGCGCCTCCAAGCTGGCTGCCGTCTGGAAGCCGCCATTTGGGCGGTCGTGAGCCTGAGCAGATGCCTGCCTGGCCAGAGCCGTGCGCAAGGATGCAACTTCCTTGTTGAGGGCATCGATGTGCGCCTTGTCCTGGATCGCGGTGCCCCAGCTATTGCGGTTGACGCGGCCCTCCGCTTCCCGGCATCTGGCCGCCAGGCACGTGATTTGCGCCTCCGCCTCCGCCCTGGCGGTGGACAATTGCTCGCGAAGGGACTCTTCCTCGCGCTGCCAATTGTCCCGTTCCTGCTGGAGCAGCTGATCCGCTTTTTGGCCGTTTGCCGCGCGCTCCTTTTCCAGTTGCGCCTTGGCGTCTTTCAATTCCCGCTCGCAATCGGCCAGGACGCGCTTTGCGGCCGCAAGCTGCTCGTTCAGGGATTGAAGCGCGGCCGCATTGTGGTCGCCTGCCTGCGGAGCGGCCTTGGCCACCGCCGCCTCCAAGGTCGCGATCGTTTCACTTTGCGCGGCAAGCAGAGCGTTGCAATGCCGCTCATGCTCGTCCCGGAGCTTTGCGATCAGCCCGGCCTGTTCATCGTCCCAGCTTTCCCGCGCCTGCTGGACCGCAATCGCCAGCTCCGTATTCCACCGGTCCTGCGCGGATCTCTGATTGGCTTCGCCATCCGCTGCCGAGACCCGGCGCGCCTCCTCGAGTTGCCGCTGTGCCGACTTCAGCTGTTCTTCGTAGGTGGCGCGCAGCTCCTGCTCAATCTGGGCATAGACGTCCCGGGATTGCTGTTCTTCCTGCAGCCGCCGTTCCGATTCAGCGGCTCGCGCGGTCAAGGCGCTAATCTCCGCCTGAAGGGCGGCGCGCTGCGTTTCCAATTGCCGTTGATGCTGGGCGGATTCCGTCTCCAGCCGCTGGTCGAATTCCTTCTGCAGCCGCTGCCGCAGCAGTTCGGCGTCGCGTTCCTTGTCGCGCGGCTGCGGTACTCGCGCGGCCAGGTCGGCAATCTGTGCCTGGAGCGCGGCGCGCTCAGCCGCAAGCTCCTGCTGATGCCGGGCGGCGGCCTTGTCCAATCTCCGATCGAAATCCTTCTGCAGGCCTTGCCGTATGAGCTCCGCGTCCCGCTCTCTTTCGCGCGGCTGCGGAACCCGCGCGGTCAGGTCGGCAATCTGTGCCTGAAGCGCGGCGCGTTCAGCCTCAAGCTCCTGCCGGTGCCGGGCGGCGGCCTTTGCCATTCTCTGATCGAAATCGCTCTGCAGCTGCTCTCGTATATGCTCGGCGTCCCGCTCTCTTTCAAGCCGCTCCTGCCCCACCACCGCCCGCAGCTCGCCGATCTCGGCTTCGCGCGCGGCGAGAAGGCTTTGCATTTGCGCCAACTGGCTGGGCAGTCCGCTCTGCTCTGCCGGCCGCCCGGCCTCATTCGCGGGCGGCGCCGCGCTGAAGGAGACCGGAAAGTCGAGCACCTTCAAAGTGGTCGCTTCGCCCCCGTCAACGGCCGTCACACGAACCGCAAGCACATGATCGCGGGCCGCATGAGATGGAACCAGGTATGTCAGATCTTCCAGTTCATCGGACGCCAGCGACCAGGAGCCGTCACTATTCCGGCGCCCGGCCGACAGGCTCGCCTGTTGGGGCATTTTCTCTATTCTCAGGAACAGGCGGCCCCGTCCTTTGAATGGCGCCAGCAGCGGACGCAAGGTCAGCGCTGTTGACTGTCTGGGGGCTGCTGCGCGGGGAACATGGCCGGCCGAAAGGCTGGCGAAACCCGCCGAACCGCTCATATCCGATAGGTCTGCCGCGCGCTTTAATCGTGCCATGCCGGGTCAAAAGAGGCTGTTTCGAGCCTATCTTGAGCCGATCCCGGTAATATTGACGCAAGCCCGGGCCCGGCTTTTGTCTCAAGCTTTATGGATCCGGCCCTGCCAGCCGCTTTTTTTGACGGCCGGAGATTTCAGGCCTTGGGGAGACGCGGGAACCCAGGATGGCGGCGCAACCGATACCAAGGCGCAACTTCAATCTGCGCTAGAACAATCGTTGTTATTTTTGACTTAAGTGTCTCCACGCCGGAAGCGATCTGGAAACTTCCGGGGATTAGCCTGTCGTTGAAATCCGACGGTATGTCCCATGCGCCTGCGTTCGAACCGACTGCAATCATCGCCGGCATTCCAGTCGCTGAAGCGATTCTGGCGGTGCCGCCGCGGCAATTACTCGATTATCATGGCGCTCTCCTCCCCGGTGATCATCGGCGCGATCGGTTTGGGGGCTGAGGGGGGCTTATGGACCTTTAAGCATCAAACCCTTCAAGGGGCGGCCGACTCGGCGGCCATCAGCGCTGCAACGCTTTACAGTCTCAACACCTCCAAGGACCTCAACGCGCAAGCCGATGCAGTGATCGCTAGCTATGGCTACACGGTTGGCACCTCTGGCACAACGATCACCGTGAACCGGCCGCCGACAACCGGCAGTTATACCGGCAACAACAAGGCGATCGAGGTGATCGTCACGACCCAACAGGCGCGACTGCTGTCGTCCATGTTCGCCACCAGTGCGGTCACGATCCGCGGCCGCGCCGTGGCCCTGCCGGGCAACAACGGAACCGGATGCGTGCTGGCGCTTAACGGCAGCGCTTCGGGCGCCGTCACCAGCAAGGGCACGTCCGACATCGGCCTGAGCGAGTGCAGCGTCTACGACAATTCCAACAGTGCGACCGCGCTGGTAAATGGCGGCTCGGCGACCATAAATGCCCAGGCGGTCAACGTGGTGGGCAACATTTCCGGCGGTTCGGGGATCACGACGACACAGGGCGTGAACACCGGCACGTCGCCGGCCGCCGATCCCTACGCGTCGGTCACCCCGCCTCCCTTTTCCGGCTGCAACAGCAACAACCTCACGGTCAAGGATACCGAAACCCTCGATCCGGGGGTCTATTGCAACGGCCTGCAATTGAACGCGGGCGCGAACGTGACCTTGAATCCCGGCGTCTATTACATCGATCGCGGCTCGCTGCAGGTCAACGGCGGCGCGACCATCACCGGAACGGGAGTCACCTTGGTCTTCACGTCCAGCACCGGCGCCAATTATGCCACCGCAACGATCAACGGCGGCGCATCGGTGTCGCTGACGGGCCCGACATCAGGGCCGCTGTCCGGCATCGCGATTTTCGGCGACAGAAACATGCCGACCGGCACCACCTTCAAGTTTGACGGCGGCGCCGGCCAGGGCTTTGGCGGGGCGGTGTACCTGCCCAAAGGCGCCCTGGATTACGCTGGCGGCTCCAATGTGAATGCGAACTGCACCCAGGTCATTGCCGATACCGTGACCTTCACCGGCAATTCGCAGCTTGCGGTGAATTGCAGCGGCCAAGGCACGAAAGACATCGGCACCTCCAAAGCCGCCCTGGTGGAGTAATCCAGATGTCCCCTTTCAAACCGATACCTGCCCCCCGCCGCTATCTCCGCGATGAACGCGGTACCGCGGCCATCGAGTTCGCCGCACTGGGCGGCCTGATGTGCATGCTGCTGGTGGTAGGCGCGGATCTGGGCATGGGTTTCTACAGCGACATGCAGGTGCAGACTTCGGCCCAGGCCGGCGCGGAATATGCGGCCGTCCATGGTTTTGACGCCACTGCCGTTTCCAATGCCGTGACCAACGCGA
>Ga0310811_10000735_pt1 | contig 42053 bp, 60 predicted proteins | sample YCmetagenome_FD_207642 | JGI IMG/M metagenome (GOLD analysis project Ga0310811, IMG submission 207642) | Soil microbial communities from experimental microcosm in Duke University, North Carolina, United States - YC | ecosystem: Engineered > Artificial ecosystem > Soil microcosm > Unclassified ...
CCATGACGACGCCGCTGTTCTACAACCCGCCGGTGTTCGGCCAGGCCTACACCGCCACCAACAACTCGCTGACGGCCAGCTTCGACCTGCTGTCGCTCGACAACACCAGCGGCAACGGGACGACGACGTTGGGCTTGGAATACTCGGGCATCGCCCACCTGACCGGCTTCGATGCCACGCCGGGGCAGCTCGTCTACACCATCAACCAGTTCGGCCAACTGATCGGCAGCTTCAGCGCCTCGACCATCGCCAACCCGGTGGCCGAGCCGGTCTCGCTCGCGATCCTGGGCACCGGGCTGCTCGGCCTGGGCCTGGTGCGCAACCGCCGGCGTGATGTCTGACACCCCGCCGCTCGACCGGTTGGCGGGCTGCGAGATGACGCTGACCCAGGACGGGACGCTGAAAGTCACGCTCTACATGACGGATCTGGAGGAGGCCCGCGCCTGGGCCTCCTACCTGCTCGCCTGGCGGAAGTTCCGAACCAAGCCTGACGAGCCGCTCGGCGGCCTCCTGCAGGTGCGGAATGCCCGCTAAGCTGTCTTACCCGGTGTATCGGCGCTGGCTGAGCGGCGCCACGCCGTTGGAGGTGGAGGTGCTGCACGAGACCGGCTCGCAGGCGCTGGTGCGGGTCTGGCGCGAGCCTGGGGCGCCGAAGCAGGAGAGGATCGCGTGGTGGGTGGCGGTCAGCGCGCTCCAGGACGAGCCGCTGAAGATGCGGCGGCGGCCCAAGCGGTGCCTCCAGGTACAGCGGTGACCGGCGAGGATCTGGAGCGCCAGTTGGTGGCACTCGCCGGGGATCACATCAGGTCGTTCCAGGCCTACGCCGCGCGCATCGACGCCGATCCGGCGCTGATCGCACACGCGCTCTGGCTGCTCGCCGAGGCGGCCGAGAACCGGCGCCAGGAGATACTGGGCCAGGGCTGCGGCGCCATGACGTACAAACCAACAAGTCACCCGTAAACGGTCGTTTGCAGAGGTGGCCAGATGATTTTCCGTTGCCAGAAATGCGGCGCCCGCTGGCTGGACGCTTCCGAGTGCCTGCGGTGCAGCGCCGATCAGGAGGCTACACAGCACCGCTGCATGCAATGCGGCACAGAGTTCCTGGCGCGACCTGACTGTCCGCCGATCTGCCCGGATTGCTACCTCGTCCGCACCCAGTTGCTTACCACGCCATATGCAGCGCTGCCTTAATCGGCCGCCATAATCGCCAAAGCCCGCGCCTGGATCGCCTCCGGGGTGCGGGCCAGGGCCGGCCCGGTGTTGCACCGCCGGCCGGCCCGCTCACCGCCGCTTAACCCCACGCACGGTCCCGTCAGCGGGTCCGTCAAACTCCGTCAAATCCCGTCATGTCCGAAACACAACCGGCCGCCAGGCGGCGGATTGCGCTGCCATTCGCGCCGCGGCCCTGGCAACTGGAAATGATGGAAGACCCGGCGCCGCGCATCGTGGCCGTGGTCCATCGTCGGGCCGGCAAGTCCACGGCGCTGATGTGGATGGGCCTGAAGCGGGCGCTGCTCGAGCGAAAGCCCAACCCTCGCGTGGTGCATATCCTGCCCTACGGCGTGATGTGGCACCGCACCGGGCTGTGGGACCAGCTAGCGGCGGCGGCTGACGCCATTCCGGGCGCCGTGGTCCGGCGATCCGAACTGTCGGTCAGACTGCCCAACGGAGGCGTGTTCCAGGCCGGCGGCGCGGATAACGTCGATTCGTGGCGCGGTGGCGGCGCCGACCTGGTGGTGGTCGATGAGTATGACGACACACCGCCCAGCCTGGTCCCGCTGGTGATTGAGCCGATGCTCGCCGACCGCAACGGGACGCTGGTACGCTCGGGGACGCCGAAAGGGCGCGGCGTGCTGCAGGCAGCCTACGACCGGGCCAAGACGACGCCCGGATACAGCAGCTACCTGCTGGATTATCGCAAGACCGGCGTGCTGTCCGACGAGGCGATAGACCGCCTCAGAACGGAAATGAGCGACGAGGAGTTCGCCCAGGAACTCGAGGTCTCCTTCGAGTCACCGAATAGCGGATCGTATTACGGCAAGCTGATGCAGGCGGCCGAGGCCGAGGGACGCATCACCGCGGTGCCGTACGATCCGGACCTGCCGGTGTGGACCGCTTGGGATCTCGGTGTCGCCGACAGCACCGCCATCTGGTTCGCGCAGGTGACCTGGAGCGGGCAGTGGCGGCTGATCGACTACATCGAGGACAGCGGCGCTGGGCTGACGCACTACACCGACCAGATACGTGCCAAGCCTTACCGTGACTACGCGATGCACCTGCTGCCGCACGACGCCGCGGTGAAGGAGTTGGGCAGCGGCATGAGCCGGACGGAGGTGCTGACGAGCCTTGGGCTGCAGCCGTGGCGCATCGTGCGTCAGCACAGCGTCGCAGACGGGATCAACGCGGTGCGGATGGTGTTGCCCAGGGCGTGGTTCGATGCGGAGCGATGCGCCAAGGGCATCAACGCGCTGCGGCATTACCGGCGCGAGTGGAACGAGGCCGGGCAGACATGGCGCAGCAGTCCGGTGCATGATCACGCTAGCCACGGTGCGGACGCCGCGCGCTATCTGTGCCTTGGTGTGCGTGAGATGCAGCCGCCGCGGGCGGTGGAGGACACGGGCGATAGTTGGGAAAAGGCATGGCGCAGCCAGGCGCAGCGGGAGCGCGCAGCGGCATGGCGCGTGGCATAAGCAGGAGGATCACAGATGCCGTTTGATGGGTTGCCGGATGGACTGCTGTCTGACTTGGCAAAGCTGAAGGTGGCGCTGGAGGGCGTGAAGAGCCGTGGCCGCTGGTCGAACCAGGCGATTGGCGGGCGTGAGATCGGCGGCCGACCGGAACAGGCGCATTGCGCCATTGGGTGGCTGCTGGTGGCAACGGACTGGGACCGTGAGGAGACGACCAGGCTGGCACTGGCCTACGTTTATCCGGCTTTGCCTGATACGGCCCGCGATGACCGACAGCGGATTCTGTCGATATCGCAGTACAACGACCGGGGATCGCGCAAGCGGGTGGTGCAGCTCTTCGAGGACGCTATGCAGTTGGCGGAGCAGCGGGTTGTGTGAATGCCTATGAAGACCAGCTAATCCGGCGGCTGGATCTTCGCCGGCAGTTTGACCGATTGGATGCGCGCCAGCGCCGCATCCTCTGCGCGCGATTCAAGCACGATGACACGCTGCGGGACGTTGGTGCGGGAGAGGGCATCAGCGCTGCTCGGGTTAACCAAATCCTCCTCGACGGCCTGCGGCGAGTTAGACACCGCCTTACGCAGGAGCCGAAACCGCAGAAGCAGCACGATCTGCGGGCGACGCCGCCACATGAATGGTTCGATAAGGCGGCATTCCTGCGCCATATGGAGCGGCTGCAGCGGCTCAAGCGCGAAGCGGGCGAGCGGGCATACGAGAACGAACGGGCCGCTCTCGACCGGCTCATGAGGCGGGAAGAGGAGGCGGGTTATTTTGATCCACCGCCGCCACCCAAGCCACCGCCGCAGAGGCTGCCGACATGGTTTGAGGTGCAACTGCGCCGCTACCACGAAACGCCGGAGACGGTGAAGCAGAGCGCCGGTGATGCGTACGACCGATGGGTGGCGCGCAGCCTGGTCTACAAAGGGATGCAGATGGCGCTGGTTGTGATGCCGAGGGCCTGCACGCTCTATGACGGCTCGCACATCGTCCAGATCGAGCCTGACAGGCCGATATGGCTGCCGGCGACCCTGGTGTCGCAGATGCTGCCCAACGCCGCGGTCCTGGCGCACGCCAGCCCAGCATAGACAGCGACTGGATCACACAACAATGCCATCATCCAGCAAGGCTCAGAAACGCACTATGCAGGCTGCGGCCCATAGCCCTGCGTTTGCGAAGAAGGTCGGCATTCCAGTGTCGGTGGCGAAAGACTTTGTGGCAGCCGACAAAAAGCGCGGCACCAGGAAGCTGCCTGAGCGGAAGAAGTGAGCGGCTCGCGCAACGCCCTGCTCGGTGACTGGTTTCAGCCACCGGACGACCCGCAGGCCAACGTGCTGCTGCGTCAGACGCCGCTGGCGCCGCGGCCATCCTACGCCAGCGCCGCAGATCAGGCGTGGGCGGCGATCCAGGCCAAGCTGGATGAGCAGCAGCGCATATCGCAGGAGCGCGGGCTGTGGACCGGCGGCCAGGTGTGGGAGGGTGGTCATCCGACGACTAAGGGCGCAGTGGACGCGACGCGGCAGGTTGGTGATGCTCTGCTCATGGGCACAACGACACCAGGATTGCGGGCATTCCACGGGAGCCTCGAGGACTTCAGCACGCTGGATCGCTCGAAGGTTGGCTCGGGTGCCATGAGCGATCGATGGACCGCAGATGCGAAACACGCGGACGAATACTACCTGACCACCAACCCGGAACATGCCGAGCATTATGGGCCGGTCGTCCATGAGTTTGAGATCGGTAAGCCGCTTTATCAGAAGGACGCCAAGGCCGATTTAGAGGCGTGGGCCAAGTCTGAGGGATATGACAGCGCGCAGAAGCACCTCGATGAATACTACGATGGCAACATCTACTCGGCGCTGGATATGGATAATTACCTGAAGGATGCGCTGAGCGAGGCTAAGGCGGCAGGCTTCCCTGGCGTGCATGTATCGCTGGGCGACCTGAAGAACCCGCGCCGCAAAGCTTTTGGCGACTTCATCGTGTTGCACGATCCGTCTGTTGCAACGCGCGTGGCTGCGCGCCAACGCAAGGACTGACCAGACCTTCCGGGCCGGGACGGACCCACTCTGCCACGGGGAGTGGCGCCGTTGGCAGGCGTGTGGTCACCGAGCGCTCCGGTTCGCCGGTTCGGTGACGGAAACCCACAGCGATTGATCCGATGAGCGGCAGCACGATCAACCCATTGTTCGGCATGGCGATGCAGAGCGGCGCCGGCTCGCTGTTCGACCGTCCTGGCCCGACCGCATCAGGCCTCGTGGTGCCGGGCAACATCAACACCCACCGCAGGCCCGTGGTGCGCAACGCCGATGGCAGCATCTCCACAGTGCGCAGCATGAACTTCGAGGACGAGCACGGGCGCCAGGTGCTGGTGCCGACCGTCATCGAAGGTCGCGGCGTCGTGCCGCCGGACGAAGCGATCAAATACTACTACGCAACAGGTCAGCATCTCGGCATCTTTGATACGCCGGAGAGCGCGGAAGCCTATGCGCAGTCGCTGCATGAAAGTCAGGCGACGGAATACCGATGAGCGAAGCACTCGCAGTACCGCAGGAGCGCTACGGGGCGCACCGCCTGACAGGCCACATCGGCCCGGGCAGCACCGATCCGGCAGCGGCCGTCGATGTCTATCCCGGCGACCTCGGCAAACTGCACAGCGAACTGAAACAGTGGTTCGAGGACAGCGAGCAGGCATCGCGCCACGAGCGCGAGTTCGCCGAGCAGTCGCGCAATTACTACGACGGCTACCAGTGGACCACCGAGGAACAGAAAGCCCTGCGCGAGCGTGGCCAGCCGGAAATCACCATCAACAAGATCCACGACAAGGTGGCGATGCTGTGCGGCCTCGAGCGGCGCGCCCGCACCGACCCGAAAGCCTTCCCGCGCACGCCATCGGAAGAGGACCGCGCCGACGCCGCCACCCAGGCGCTGCGCTACATCGCCGACGACAACAACTATCCGCTGGCACGCTCGGCGGTGTTCGAGGAGATGCTGGTCGAGGGTTACGGCGGCGTGGAGCTGACGCTGGAGGACGACGGCCAGGGCGGCACCTCCATCGTCATCACCCACGTGCCGTGGGACCGGCTGTGGTACGACCCGCACAGCCGACGCCCGGACTTCAGTGACGCGCGCTATCTCGGCGCCGTGGTGTGGATGGACCGCGACGCGGTGGAGGAACTGTATCCCGGTGCGGCGGACGTGATCGACGCGTCGTTTCAGTCAGGTTCCGGCATCGACAGCTACAGCGACCGGCCCGACAACGTGGTGTGGAGCGACAACCGCCGCAGCCGCGTGCGTGTCGTGCAATGCCACTGGGTGCGCAGCGGCACATGGTGGCAGGCAACCTACACCAAGGGCGGGCTGCTCACCGATCCGGTGGCCTCGCCGTTCAAGGACCGCCACGGCAAGTCAGCCTGCGGCATCCTGCTGCAGTCGGCCTATATCGACCGCGAGAACCGCCGCTACGGCATGGTGAGGAATTTGATTTCGCTGCAGGACGAAATCAACAAGCGGCGGTCCAAGGCGCTGCATCTGCTCAGCGTGCATCAGACGATTGCCGAGAAGGGCGCCGTCAAGGACGTGGACGCGGCGCGGCAGGAACTCGCGCGGCCGGACGGCTATGTCGAGGTCAACGCCGGCATGCGGTTTGAGGTGATGCCGGGCGGCGAGATGGCGCTCGGACAGTTTCAGTTGTTACAACACGCCACGGCCGAAATGCAGTTGTCCGGGCCGAATGCGGCGATGTCGGGCACCGAAAGCCGCGAGCTGAGCGGCCGCGCGATCCTGGCGCAGCAGGCGGGCGGGGCCACGCAGAATGAGCCGCTGGCCGACAGCCTGCGCTGGTGGTCGCGGCGCGTCTACGAGATGGCGTGGATGGCGGTCCGGGAATACTGGACCGGGCCGAAATGGCTGCGCGTGACTGACGATCTGGGCGAATTGCGCTGGGTCGGCCTCAACCGCCCGGTGACGGTGGGTGAGCAGATGGCAGCGCAGATCGCCAAGCTCGACCCGCAGCAACAGCAGATGGCGATGCAGCAACTGCAGCAGGCGGCCGCCAACCCGCAGACGGCGATGCAGTTGCAGCAGGTCGTCAATATCGAGAACGACATCGCCGGCCTCGATGTCGATATCACCATCAGCGAGGGCGTCGATGTGCCCGCGATGGCGGCGGAGAACTTCCAGACGCTGGTGCAGCTCGCCGGGATGCAGCCGGGACTGATCCCGCCCGAGGTGCTGATCGCCGCGAGCAGTCTGCGCGACAAGGACCAGTTGCTGGCGATGATGAAGCAGCACGCCGAGGCCAAGGCGGCGCAGCAGCAGAAGATGGCGCCGCTGATTGAGCGCAACGCGGTGGCCGAGGTGTCGCAGAAGGAGGCCAAGGCACAGGCGGACTTCGCGCTGGCCAAGGAGCGCGGCATCAACTCGGTCAAGAACCTGCACTCGATGCATTCCGACTTCAGCGCGCCACCGGCCGGCCAGCCGTGGGTGGCGCCCGATGCGCCGTCCGCACCCGGCACCGCGGGCGGCGTGCCGCCGCTGACGCCGATGGATCTCGCGCACCAGATGGCCGACCTGCACACCAAGCGCGCCGACCTCGACGCCAAGCAGGCCAAGGCGGCATCTGACCGCGCCTCCGTCGTGCAGAAGCTGGCGCAGGCGCAGGCCACGCTCAACCCGCCACAGCCAAGGCCCACACAGCAACGGTAAGCGCGCGGCAGCCGAGGTCGGAGGCCTCGGCGTTCGGAAGCTACCCTAGCCGCGCCGCCAAACTCTAGGAACTAACATGGCTAACGACAAGCTCGAGGCTTTCCTGTCTGCCAACGCGCCGGACGCGCCCGCACCGCCCGCCACAGAGCCGCCAGCGGCGCCGCCACCGGAGCCGCCGCATCAGGAGCCGGACAAGCCGCAGCCCACCCAGGCGCCGCCCAAGGCGCCGGAAACCGACGAGGACGAGCCGCCACGCGATGCCCGCGACGGTGAGCCGGCGGTGCCGCGCCAGGCGCTGATCGACGAGCGCACCAAGCGGCAGGACTGGAAGGACCGGGCATCACGCGCCGAGGCGCTGGCCGAGGAGCGCCGCCAGCAGCTCGAGCAGCTGCAGAATCAGCGCGAGGCAGCAGCACGGCCACAGCCGCAGCAGGAGCCGCAGTTCCGCTTTGCAGATCCGCAGCAGGACCCGGCGCTGTATGCCGCGCAGCAGGCGCAGAATGCGGTTTACAACACCAGCGAGCTGCTGGCGCGGCAGTTGCACGGCGACGAGGTCGTGGACAAGGCGGTGGAGGAGTTCATCGGGCTGGCGCAACGCGATCCGACGCTGTGGCACAGGATGCAGCAGCAGAGGCACCCGTTCGAATGGGTGCGCCGCGAGGTCGAGCGCCAGAAGCTGCTGCACGAGATCGAGGACCCGGAGAAATACAAGGCGAAGCTGCGCGCCGAGTGGGAAGCCGAGCGGGCAGCACAGATGCCGCCGGCCGTAGCTACACCCGCCAACACGCCGCCACCCAACATGCCGCCGTCGCTGGCCAACGTGCGCTCCGCCGCGCCACGCACCGCACCGCAATGGTCCGGCCCGCTCAGCGATACGCAGGCCGCCAACTATTTCCGCGAGCACCGGATGGCCAACCGCCGCTGACGCTCGCGTCCCACTGACCATAGCCGCACCGGCCGCCGCGGTTAATCGGGCGTCTCCCCAGGCACGTGGTTCCTGCCGCCGAGGTTACGGGCGCATCGGCCGCTGACGGGCCGCTTTCCGTCGCACCTGCCGCCGAGGTCTATCGGGCGAAACCCAGAGGAAAGAACCCATGCCCAATAGGCACCTGAACTATGGCCGACATGAATGTAACCCCGGCAAGACCGGGACTAACGCCGATCCAATGGCAAGAAGAATTCTGGGTCGAATACCTACGGGATAACCAGTTTACCCCGTATTTCGGGTCCGATATGGACTCGATGATCCAGCTACAGACTGACCTTACACGCAAATCAGGCGACTCAGTAGTTTTCCCGACCGTCCGCGCTCTCGCGGGTGCCGGCGTCACCGGCAACACCGTCCTCGAGGGCAACGAAGAGGTCATCAATGCCCGCTCCCTGAAAGTGCCGGTTGGCGTCATTCGCCACGCCGTCGCTGTATCGGACTGGGACAAGCAGAAATCCGTCATCGATCTGTTGCAGGCCGGGCGGACCAACCTCAAGAACTGGGCCTCCAACAAACTCCGCAGCGACATCATCGTCTCGCTCGGTGCCATCACCGCCGATGGCGACGTGCAGATCAGCTACGGCTCGGCGAGCGCCGCACAGCGCAACACATGGCTTGTCAACAACGCCGACCGCGTGCTGTTCGGCGCCTCCAAGAGCAACGCGGTGTCAGGCGTCTATGCCACCGCGCTGACCACCATCGACAACACCGCCGACAAGCTCACCGCGGCGCAACTCACCCTGGCCAAGCGTATCGCGCGCACCGCAAAGCCCGCCATCCGGCCAATCCGCATCAACAACGATGAGGAATGGTTCGTGGTGTTCGTGCCGTCCCTGCCGTTCCGCGACCTGATGCAGGACCCGACCATCGTCAACAGCCTGCAATATGCCTGGGACCGCGGGCGCAATAACCCGCTGTTTACCGCAGGCGACATCCTGTGGAATGGCATGATCATCCGCGAGATCCCGGAGCTGCCGGTGCTCGCCGATGTCGGCGCCGGCGCCACCGTCGATGCCGCTGCATCCTACCTCTGCGGCGCACAGGCCATCGGCATCGCCTGGGCACAGCGGACCACCACCATCACCAACTCACGCGACTACGGGTTTTTCGAGGGCGTTGGCGTGATGGAGATCAGGGGCGTGGCCAAGCTGCGGTTCGGCACCGATCCCACCGTTGACCAGACCAAACCGGTGGACAACGGCGTGGTTACGATCTGGTCGGCCGCAGAGCCTGACGCGTAAGGAGACACACATGGCACAGCAACCACACGAGAACGGCGACCGGGAGCGCCCGCATCCTGGCGCGGGTCCGGCAGCCCGCACGCCGGAGCAGGACCACACGCCGCGCCGCGAAGAGCGGGAGGAGCGGGAACGGCAGGAGCGCCGCAGGCCGCAACAGTCCGCCGCGGACAAGGCGGCCGTAGAGAAGGCGCAGGCCGAGCAGCGGGAGGCAATGGCGGCCGCGTCCATCGGCGCGCAGATCATCCTCGATTACAATGAGGATGGCAGCAAAGGCGCGCGCGGCGGCGCTGGTGGCACCATCGAGGAGAACACCATGGCGCGGGACGCGCACCTGGTCGCGCTGGGCCTCGATCCCATCGCACCGAGCGGCCCGCCACCGACGCCGGAGGCACTCGAGGCACGGAAGCGGCGCGAGGAGCAGCAGGCGAAGATAGCCGCCGATCCGCAGTTCGTCGCGCCACCGAGCGGCAAGGCGACGCGCATGTCGTCGCTGGCAGCGGGCATTGCCCAGGAGGACCTGCCGGACCCGGAGCCGCCGCCCGTGCGCGGCGCGGCGGACTGACGAGCGAGGGCGCGTTCAATGACCACAGTTGCGGTAATCGCTGAACGCGCCCTGCGCCGGCTTGGCGTCTCCGTCGTGCCGGTTGCCGACCGGCCGCTGCTCAACACCAGCGTCTCGCCCGGCGATATCGCCAACAACGCGCTGGTCGATTTGGGCATCATCGCTACCGACGAGGTGCCGCTGTCGCAGGCCACGGTGGTTGCAACCGCAACCATCGCCACCACGGCGCTGCAGAAACTCGGCGTGATCGCCGCCGACGAAACACCGATTGCCGCCGACCAGACGCTCGCCCAGAACACCGTGCAGGCCGTCCATTCGTCGCTCGTGGCGCAAGGCATCTGCGACTGGACATCGGCGGAAATCACCGACGCGGTGTCGGAAGAATATGCGGGCCTCACCGCATTCCATCTCGCATCGGCATTCGGCAAGCCGGCCGATCCGGCGGTCATCGCGCTGCTCGAGGGCCGCATCGCCACCGTGGCGCGCGTGATCCGGGCAAAGAACCTGGCGCTGGCCAAGGTCACCGAGGTGCAGGCGTCGCTCGCCTCGCAGGCGTCGGTGTCGTGGCCCAACACCGGCATTCCGATGGCTGTGGCAGAGGAATACACGCGGCTCGTGGCGATGTCGCTGGCGTCGTCATTCGGCAAGCAGGTGGACCCGCAGATGCTGCCGGTGATGGAGGCGCGGGTGCGGCGCATGGCGCAGGTGCTGGCGGCGCCGGAGAGCGCGGAGAACGCCGTGATGGCGGTGCATGACAATCTGGTCGCGCGCGGTGTGGCGCGGTGGACCTCGCAGGACATACCCGGTCCCGCTGAGATGCCGTATGAGCAGCTCGCCGCGAACCGCCTGGCGCCGCTGTTCGACAAGCGCGCTGATCCCGCGGAGGAGATGCTGGCCAACCGGGCGCTGGCGCAGATCGTGGCGCTGGAGCCGTCAGGCCGGCCCGTGCGGGTGGATTACTTCTAGATGGCAGACGGGCTGGCGTTTGGCAGCACTGCGGCGGCCTGTCCGGACGACGGGCTGGACTTTGGTGGCACGCTGCCGCCGCCGACAATCCCGCCAGATCCGACCGGTGAGAACTGGCGCGGGCCACCGGGGCCTCCGGGGCCACAGGGGCCGGCTGGACCGGCCGGAGTTGACGGCCAGGACGGAGCTGACGGTGTAGACGGTGCGACCGGCCCACAGGGTCCGAAGGGCGATACCGGTGCGACAGGCGCCACGGGTGCCACTGGGCCACAAGGCCCGGCCGGTCCCGCCGGTGCGGACGGCGCGTCCATCACCATCTCGGACACTGCGCCGACGCCAACCGCCGGCGCGCTGTGGTTCGATTCAGCCGGCACGCAGCTTTACGTTGGCTACAACGACGGCAACAGCACGCAGTGGGTCATCGCGACGAATACCGGCGGGGCGCCGATCTCCTACGCCCAACTGCCGACCGAGGTGGCGCAGGTGCCGATAGCGTTTCCGTTCAGCGGCAGGCCCGCGGCGAATGCCAGCGTGTATGTGCCGATGGCGATGGCGCTGACCGTGGCGAGCGGCCTGGCGGGCAGCGTCGGCTATGCGGTGACCAACCCGACTGTGGCGGCGACCTTCACGCTCACCCGCATTCGCTCGGGCGCCACGCTGGCGCTGGGCACCGTGCAGATCGGCACGGGTGGTACGGTGACGCTGGCGGGTGCCGGCGGCTCGCTGGCGATTGGCGACGTGCTGCAGCTCACCGCTCCGACCGCGCAGGACGCGACGCTCGCGGACGTGGGTCTGAGCATCATGACGCAGCGGGTGTAGCGCGATGGCCTGGACATTCGGTGACGGGTTCGACCTCTATGCAGCAACCGCTGATGCGGTGGCGGGTTACTGGGACAGTGGCAGCACGGGTTTTTTTACGCTTCAAGCGGGCCGCTTCGCTGGCGGCCAGGCATTACAGATTAGCAATCAAAACGGCACCATCGCCGTTACAAAAAGCAGCGGGGTTAACGACGCCGCGCATCATATCGTCGTTGCCTTCCGTCAGACCGCTGTGCTCAGCGGCACGACGCTCGGTATGTATCTCCAGTTCAGTGATGGCGCGACCAACCAGTGCTGCATCGTGTTCAGGTCGGACGGCGTGGTTCTGCTCACCTCAGCCACACCAGCCGGCTCGGTGCTCGCGACCTACACCGGAGCGGTAACGGCGGCGAACACCTGGTTCGCGTTCGAGTTCGAGGTGGTCATCTCACCCACAGCAGGGCGGTTCCGCGCGCGGAAGAACGGCAACGCCAGCGACGATTTCGATAGTGGCGCGACACTGAACACACGTCCAGGCGCCAATTCTTACGCGAACAAGCTTCAGGTGGGGATGCAAGCTGCTGTTGGCGCGCAGCAGATCGACGACCTGCTCTGGCGCAGCGACGCCGCCAGCGTGCCGTTCGTGGGCGACATCCGCTGCTACACCCGCATGCCCGCGAGCGATGTGAGTGTGCAGTTCAGCCGCAATACGGGCGCCACCAACTTCTCGGCCGTGGATGAGCCGCAGCAGAACGGCGTGACGGATTACGTGTTCAGCGCTACCGCAGGCCAGAGCGATCTCTACGGCATCGCCGCACTGGCTGCGACGCCGGTCAGCGTTGTCGCGGTGACCACGCGCGGCTTCATCCAGAAGAGCGACGCCGGCACCCGCAACGGCGCGGTGCAACTCAAGAGTGGCGCGACCACGGTGCAGAGCACCAGCACGGCGCTGAGCACGTCATGGCAGTGGTTATGGCGCACTGACGCGACGGACCCTGCGACCGGTAGCACGTGGACGCCGGTTGCGGTGAACAACGTTAACATCGGGCCGGTGGTGACCGCCTGATGCCAACAACGTGGAACCCCTCCGATCTTGCTAACTGCACACTGAGCGGCGGCAATCTTGTCGCGACCATGACGGGGGCCAACCCTGGCGTGCGTAGCCTGGATCGTGTGCTGACAACTGGTAAATACTACTGGGAATGTGCGTTTACTACGCTGACGAACGCTGCCACTGGCGTGTGTCTCGGCACGGCGACATTCGCTGGAATGGCATCGAGCGCACTGCTTGGTGTCGTGGCGTCGCAAGGCGGTATTGTGACGCTGAACGGCGTCAGCCAGGGCAACTTGCTGGGTGCGTTCACCGCAGGCGATGTGTGTTGCATCGCGCTTGATGTAGCCGGTAGTCAGGTCTGGTTCAGACGCACAGCGGCCGGAAACTGGAACGGTAATGCCAGCAACAATCCGGCAACGGGTGTTGGTGGGCTTAGTCTGCGTGGGTTCTGTGGTCCGGGTTACGATCTCTATGCGTTTGCCGGTAGTGGTTCAGGTGCAGCCATCACCGCAAATTTCGGTGCGACCGGTTACAGCGGCACGGTGCCGAGTGGTTTCGTCAATATCCCGACAGGCACAGCGGTAGTCACCAACGAGGCGGCGACTACCATCGCCGCAGAGCAGTGGGGCAGCGGCACGCCCGACATGTGGGCGACGCAGGCGGCTGTCGAGATGTGGGCCTCGGTGCAGGCGACCTCCGGCACCAGCATGGTTGCCACAATGGTCTCGCTGGAGATGTGGGCGCCGGTCGTCAGTGCGGTCACCGCACCGCCCCGCGTGTTCATACTGGCCTAGAGGACGCGCCGTGTTCGATTTCGCCAATTCACCAACCGTCGGCCAGGTCGTCAGCAACGGCGGCGTCTCGTACACCTGGGACGGCGCGAAATGGGCACCAACGGCCGCGGGCGCCACGGGCGTGTCGAGCTTCAACACCCGCACCGGCGCGGTGACGCTGAGCAGCGGCGACGTGACCGGCGCGCTGACTTACACGCCATACAACAGCACCAACCCCTCCGGCTACCAGACGGCGGCGCAGGTCGCGACGGCGGTGGCGCCATATGCCAACAACGACGGGCGCAACCTCATCCACAATGCGTTGTTCAACATCGCGCAGCGTGGCACGGGGCCGTTCAATAGTGGAGGTTACACGGCGGATCGCTGGAACCTGGCGCTGTCTGTGGACACGTCCAGCGTAAACATAGCCGCTCTGGGTAGCACCGCCATTACGCAGATCGGCGACGAGGCTGCGACAAATGCTCTAAGCACCACCGTCGCAGGCAATGCGGGAGCCAGTGCTTTCACCTTCGTTTCCCACAAGATCGAGGACGTGCGGCGCCTTGCCGGTAAGACGGTCACGGTGTCGTTCTGGGCTAACGCCGCTGGCGCGACAAAACTTGGCCTGAACATCTTGCAGGATTTCGGCTCTGGTGGCTCGCCATCGGGAGGCGTCTGGATGACGGCTGTTTCGTTTACGCTCACCGGAACATGGACGCGGTATAGCGCGACGTTCGCGTTACCGTCGATTGCCGGGAAGGTGCTCGGGACGAACAACAATCACCTGACGAACCTGGCGTTCTGGATGTCGTCGGGTTCCAGCAGCGCGGCCGTCGCAGGCAATCCTGGCGTCCAATCCGGCACCATCAACCTGTGGGGCGTCCAGCTAGAGATCGGCAGCGTTGCCACGCCGCTGGATTACGGCGGCTCGCCGCAGCAACAGCTCGCCGAATGCCAGAGGTTCTATCAGACTGGCAGCTTCACTTATGGCGCATATTCACAGGCAGGCTGGGGCGCGCAGGTCGGTATAATGTTGCCGGTTTGTATGCGGGCGTCGCCGACTATCGCAAGCAACTTCAGCTCCGCAGTGAATGTTACCGGCCAAGCCATAACTGCGGCGGGAGCAAGCGGAGTGACTGTTTACGGATCAACCACTGCAACCGGACAGGTCAACATGCAGGGCACTTTCGCCGCATCGGCGGACCTGTAAATGCAGCTCATCTTCGCGAATGCAGAGAACACAACGATCCAGGCGACGCTGGACGACAAGGAGACGCTCGGCAATCTCACCGGCCCCGGCGTGTTCTACGTGCCCACCGATCCGGCAAATGCCGAATACGCCGAGATCGTCGCGCAGGGTCTCAAGGTCGAGGCATACGTGCCGCCGCCGGAGCCAGTGCCCGAGGCCGTGGATCTGCCGCCGGTGATGCCGACCGACCCGACGCACGCCACGCCGAAAGCCTACGTGGACACCGAGATCGCCGCGCTCGCCGCCCGCATCGAGGCACTGGAAAGGCGCTAGCATGCAACAGTGCATCACCCTGCCGTATATGCGGACCTCGCCGATCCAGCTACCGCGGCGCGACCTCGTGCTGTCCGCCTCCGACAGCCTGGCACTCACCGTCACCGTCGTGGAGCGCGATCACCCGTCCGCGCAACTGCTCATCCTCAGCACCGCGGCAGGCGGCCCGTCGATGCAGCTCGTGCTGTGGGAAGACCTCGACCAGCCCAACCTCTGGTGCGACTACCAGCGCCCCGGATCGCGCTACGGCACCGTGCTGCATTCGTCGTCCGGCGTCGCCAGCGCCGCGCCAGGCAGTTGGGACTTCGCCTTGCCCACCGGCACCTTCTACGGCTTCCCGCCGCGCTGCGGCTGGTCGGTCCTGCTGCTGTGGGACGACGGCGCCAAGAGCGAGGTGCTGGGGCAGGGCATCATGCATCTGCTGCGGCCCTATGTGACCGGCCTGTCGCTCGTCCCGACGCCACCGACCGAGCCGCCGATCATCCCGCCGGGCTACACTTCGCTTGCCGGCCTTCTCACCGACGACAACCGGCCGATCTGGACCACAGACACTGACGAATGGTTGGAGACCTCCTGATGTCCGGCACTGAAATTCGCGTCGCCGATCTGGCTGATCTGGGCACCGTCGCGGACACGATGTCCGTGGTCGGCGATACCGGCACGATGACCGGGCGCATCACCGCGCTGTCGCTGAAATCCTACTGTGCCACGACAACGCTGCCCGAGGCGCCGTTCACCAACCAGCCCTATGGCCGGCAGAACGGTGCATGGACACTGGTGCTGCCGGAGGCGCCACAGAACTCCGTTGCCTACGGCCGGATGAACGCGACCTGGACGGCGGTGCTGCCGGAGGCGCCGCTGAGCGGCTCGACATATGGCCGGGCCGGTGGAGGCTGGACGCCCGTGCTGCCGATCACCGGCGGTTCGCTGAGTGGCGGACTTAACGTCAGTGGCAATATCGCGACCAGCACCGGCGTCTATGCCAACCAATACTCGCTGTCCTCATCGAATGGCTACGAGTGGCAGTTCTATATCCAAAGCGGCTCCGGCCACCACATCCAGCAGCACCGTGCTGGCTGGTATGATTATTGGGACTCGAGCAGCGGCACACGCTCCTGGGTCGGTCCAAGCGGCACGCAGATGACGCTCGATGGGGCGGGCAATCTCGTGGTGACCGGCAACATCAGCGCCCCATATGTCACGTCGAACGGCAGCATCAATGCGACGGGGGCGGCAACAGCCGCGCAGTTCTGGATCAACGGCACGTCGAACACGTTCGGTTTCACACCCGGCGCCGGCGGTCGCATCTTCCAGTTCTCGCCGGCCTTTTATCTTGAGTTCGTGACCGCGAATGCGACGCTGCAGTGGAATGTCAGCAACGGCCCGCTGTGGGTGATGCGGGCGGCCGACGATTTCTGCTTCAACCCGCAAAGCTCGGTTGGCGGCAATGGCTCCTATCTCAACATCAGCGACCGGCGTGCAAAACAGAACATCGCACCGACCACCAAGGGCCTTGCCGAAGTGCTGCAGTTGCAGCCGGTGAGCTTCACCCGCACCGACCCCACCACGGGCCACGCCGAGGAAATCGGCCTGATCGCCCAGGACGTGCAGCCCATCGTGCCGGAGGCCGTGTGGCAGGCCGGCATTCCGCTGCGCGACGGCACCGGCGGGCTGGACTCGGGCGACCCTACGCTCGCGCTGTCGCACGACACCATCGGCGCGCTCAGCGTCAACGCGATCAAGGAACTCAACGCACTGATTGCCGCGCTCACCGACCGCGTGGCGGCGCTCGAGGCGCCCTGATGTCCGACGCGCCGACCAGACCAGGCATGCGGCGGATTCCGTTTCCGCTGGAAAGCTACGCACACCCCTCACTGCCGCTCAGTGCGAAACGGCTGATAAACCTCATGGCCGAGAAACAGCCGGAGGATGCGCGCACGGCAGCCGCTTTGGTGTCCACGCCGGCGCTGGTTGCGTGGTCAACGACCGGCGGCGTCAGCCCAATCGGCAGCGGTCCTATCCGGGCGATGAACGACGACGGCCCCGGCCGTATCTACATCGTGTCCGGCTCGCACTGCTATCGGTTGTCCTTCCCGATCAGCGGCGGCGTCACCGTCGAGGATCTCGGCGACATCGGCATCGCCGACAGCGGCACCGGCTCGTGGAACACGTTCATTACCATCGCCGCCAGCCCGATCAACGCCGTGGTCTGCGTGCCGCCCAAAGCCTACGCCTGCGGCCACAATGTCGGCGATCCGCTTACCGAGATCGTTGACCCGGACTTCCCGGGCGCCACCTCGGTTGCCTACGTGGACGGCTATTTCGCGTTCTCGGCGCCGGGCAACACCGCGATGTGGTTCATCTCGCGGCTTAACGACCCGGCGAACTTCGATGCACTGGACTTCGCCTATTCCGATGCGACGCCCAACGTGGTGCGGCGCGTCATCAATCATCGCGGCGAGCTGTGGACCATCGGCGAGGGCGGGTTCCAAATCTGGTACAATGCCGGCAAGTCCGGCCTGACCGGCGAAGGGGCCATGTCGTTCTTTCCCTTCCGCCACAAGACGGGAGGCGTGGTGCCGATTGGCTCGTCGTCGCCGATGTCGGTCTGTCGCGCGGACAACTCGATGTGGTGGCTCGGCACCGACGGGCTGGTGTATCGCTCAAACGGCTACAATCCGGTGCGGGTCAGCACGCATGCCATCGAGTCGATCATCGGCACCAGCACGGTCGGCCTGTATGCGCTGACGCATCCGTATCGCGGCCACTGGTTCTACTGCCTGACCACGGCGAGCAACCGGACGCTGGTGTTCGATGCGGGCACCGGCACATGGCACGAGCGCAGCACCAGCACAGACGGCACCGGGCCGTGGCAGGCGGCGAGCGCGGCAGTGGACAATAACTCCATCCACCTGCTCGGCGACCGCAGCACAGGTGCGATCTACACGCTGGACATGGCGTCGGCCGATGCCGGCGTCACCACGATCCGCCAGGCCACGCTGCCGCCACTCTGGGCCGGCACCTACCGCGCGTTCTGCGCACGGCTCGAGGTCGAGATGGAAACCGGCGGCACGGCACCCGGCTCGGTGCTGCTCGACTGGTCGGACGACGGCGCGCACACCTGGACGCCGACGCGCAGCATGTCGTCAGGCGCCTCCGGCGAGTATCGGCGGCGTGTCTATACGACCCGGCTCGGCTCGTTCAGGCAGCGCACGTTCAGGGTCACCAGCCACGGGCTGACGCGGCTCTATGCAGTGGACGCCGAAGTGGTGGGCGGCAGTGCCTGATCCGCCGCTTAAGCGTCTGGACCCGCCGTTCTTCGAGCCGCCGATTGTCGATGTGGCGACCGGCCAGCAGCATTCGCACGCCTGGACGGATTACCACCAGCAGATCGCCGACCACATCAACACCATCGTCTCCGGCTCCGGCGTGACGGACGGCAGCGATGCCGGCGAGGGCCAGATCGGCGAGGTGCTGACGGCGAGCGGCAGCGGCGTGGCGCTGTCGAGCGGTGGTGTGGCGACGGTGGCGACGCTGACACTGACGCCCGGCGACTGGGACGTGACGGGCGGCGTGACGTTCAACATCAGCGGCGCGGCGTCGTCGCACTATGCCGTGGGCATCGACGGCGTGTTCGGCACCGAGATCATCGCGACGATCCCGACCGGCAGCGGCGTGTGGCGGCTGCAGGCCGGCACGGTGCGGCGCAATGTGACGGCGAGCACGGCGGTCGCGCTGTCGGCGGCGGCCTTCTTCTCGTCTGGCGCGGTGTCGGCGGACGGGACGCTGCGAGCGAGGCGGATGCGCTAGATGAGGCACTTTGTCAGGATCGCCGCGGGGATCGAGACGCTGCCGGTGGCACTCGATCTCTACCGCCAGCCAGAGCTGTGGAACCAGCACACTGCGCGCACTGGCGGCGTGGGCGCGTTCGTAGGCACCGACGACATCTGGGTAAGGTTCCGCGATCCCGCTGAACTGGTGTCGCGCGAAAGCTTTGCAGAGCCGCATGTGCCGGTGTTTTATCCAGCCTGGCATGCGCTGCCGCATCTCAGGCCCATCGTGTTCGGTCTGATGTCACGCGTCGAGGCGGTGCAACTCGGTGGGATACTGATTACGCGGGTTCCGTCCGGCCAGCAGGTCGCGCCGCACGACGACAAAGGCCGGTGGCATTCCGAGTTCTTCCAGACCAAAGCTTACATCCCGCTGGCCACGAATGCACAGTGCGTCAACACCTGCGGCGACGAGCGGGTGGTTATGAACATCGGTGATGCCTGGCTGTTCGATAACCTGCAGACACACTCGACCGTCAATGACGGCGAGACAGACCGCGTGACACTTATCGTCTCGATGAGGTGCGAATGAAGCGCGCAGAGCACCAGCCCGAGCAGGTTGATATCGCGATCTATGCGGGCGTATTCGTGAAAACATGGAGCGTGCGCGATGCCGGCACATGGCTGCCGCAGCACGCACACGAGCATCCGCACCTGACGCTCGTGATGCGTGGCACGGTGCGGGCCTGGCGCGGCGAGGAGATGCTGGGCGACTACCGGGCGCCCGGCGTGGTGCAGATCCCGGCCAACACGCCGCACAATTTCCTGACGCTGACGCCGGATGTGGCGCTGGCGTGTATCCACAACGCCGATCACATCGAGGGCGCGGAGCCTGCGGTATCGCAGCAAGCCGGCCTGGAACTGGAGGACTAGGCCATGCCTTTCGCGGTCGCAGGTGCTGCTATCGGAGCCGCTGGCGCCATCGGCGGTGGCATCATGCAGAGCCAGGCCGCCGCCGCAGGGCAGAAGCAGGCGCAGAGGCAGTTCGAGCAGCAGCGTGCGGACATGCAGCCGTATCGCGAGGCCGGGCTGCCGTCGCTCGATGCCACGCAGTCGCTGCTCGGTCTGCAAGGCCCGGACGCGGCGGCTGCGGCGATGGCCAATTTCACGCAGTCGCCCGGCTACCAGTTCCAGCTGGACCAGGGCCTGCGGGCGGTGGATGCCGGGGCGGCAGAACAGGGGTTGCTACGAAGCGGTGCGACGCTCAAAGCGGAGCAGGCGTTCGGCAGCGGCCTGGCGGCGAGTGAGTTCGGCAACTACTACAACCGGCTGTTTGAACTATCGAAGCTAGGGGAGTCTGCGGCGGCGGGTGGTGTCTATAACTCGAATGCGGCGGCGAGTACGGCAATCGGCGGCGCCAACGCACAGAGCAGCATCTATGGCAACACGGCGTCCAGCCTTGGCAACATCGCCAATTCCCTGCTGAGCAACAAGGACTTTCAGGGGTGGCTCAGTGGCAGTGGCGGCGGCAGTTCGGTCTATTCCAGCACGCCGAACCTGATCTGGAACCCGAATAATCCGGTCGGCACAAGTACGCTGGGCGGCGGGACCGCCAATCAGGGCTGGTTCGGCAACAACTTCGGATGATGCTGACATGAGCGGCACACAGGTAAGCTCCGGGCCAGACCCGAACATCCTCTACAAGGCGCTGTCCGGCGTCGGGGTGCGTGAGCAGACGGCGATGGACGACACGCACGCCAACGCACTGCTCACGCAGGCGCACCAGCAGCAGCAGAACCAGGCGACCGACTTAGAGATGGTCTCGCGGGCTTCGGCGTATCTCAACCAGTTCGATGAGGCGAAGCAGGCAGAGCTTTGGCCCGGCGTGATCTCGCAGTTGCAGCAGTACAATTTTGCGATGAAAGCGAACCCGTCGGTCTTTCCCGGTGCGGCGCGCATTGCGCAGCTCGCGGCGGCGAGCACGCCGTCGAAGGAGCTGATGGAGATCGGCGAGGGACGCGCCTGGATGAATGCTCAGCGTGGCGTTCCTCCTGTCGCGGCGTCTGGCGCAGCACCGGGTGCAGCGGCGCCAGCGACAGCGGCTATTCCGGCGCGTGGCACGGGCGGACCTGGGGGTGGAGCTGTTTTGCCGACCGAGTGGTTGCCGCATTTCTACGAGGCGTCGCGCGAGACTGGCATTCCCGTCGAGCTGCTGATCGCCCAGGCACGGCAGGAGAGTTCGTTCGATCCGAACGCACGCGGCAAGGCGGGCGAGATCGGGCTGTTCCAAATCATGCCAAGTACGGCCCGCGCTCCTTCCGGCATGACCGGCGTGGACCCGGCGACGCTCACCGGGCCGGAGAATGTGCGTAACAATATCCTGTTCGGTGCGCGCTATCTCGCGGCCATGGCTGGAAAGGGCGTCGATTGGAATAATCCGGCGGTGCAGGCGGCGGCGCTCAGACGTTACAACGCTGGCGGCGATCCGGAATATGTCGCCCACGTCAACCAGTACCGCCCAAGCATGTCGCCGACCGACCCGGCGCGGGCTGTGACGACGTACGCCACGACAGCGCCGCCACCAGCGCCTGCCGGTGGGGTGGCGGCGCGCACGGGCGGCACCGACGTAGCCGGCCCACCAGGCACCGTGCCGGCCGCTCCAGCGGCTCCTGTGGCGCCTGTGGCTGGCACTGGTGCTCCGGCTGTCCCAGCGGCGCCAGCGGCCACCACAGCGGCCGTACCGGGTGCTACGCCGGCACCGCCAGCGGCTCCGGCGGCGGCACCTGCTGCGACCGCCCCACCCGCCGCGGCGCCACCGTTCACGCCACCGAAGCCGGTTCTCGCCTCTGGACTGACGGCCGACCAGCAGCGGTCGATGGATGCGCTGCTGCCCTCGGCGGCGCGGACCCGCGAGGGGCGGGCGAACTGGACGGCGAAGGTGGAGCAGCTCAAGCAGCAGAACGTCAACGAGCAGCAGGAATACGAAACGAAGGTCAACACCTGGCAGAACCAGCAACAGACGGCGGCGCGTGCGGAGCAAACGGCCGCACAGACGCTCGCCAATCAGGCGGCGCATCTGGACTTGGCGCGGAGAGCTGACCAGCGGGCACAGAAAGAAGCGGACGATAAAGCCAGGGAGAGAGGCGAAACCCTGGTCCCAGGTCAGGGCATCGAGGCGGTACATGAGAACACGCTGCAGAAATATGCTGCGAAAGTGGCGCGTGGTGAGCAACTCACCGAGGACGAGCAGCGCCTTTACGATGGCGCCTATTACGCGATGCAGCAGAGTGGCGGCCAGACCGGCACAATGACCGACCCAAACAACCCTGGGCAGCAAATCCCATTCCAGACCACCCGCCGCTTGCCGCCGAACTTGCCGGAGCCGAAGGGTGGCGCGCTGCCGCCAGTGATTTCGCAGCCAGGGGCGCCGAAGAAAGACCAGATGACGGAAGGCCAAGGACAGGCAGCGGCCTTCGCCGACCGGATGGTGGTGGCTAATCCCATCATGGAGCAACTCGATGAGAAGGCGCTGAGCTGGGGCGAAAAAGTGCGTGAGCGGGTAGGTAGCTTCGCCGGCTACAGCATCAACTCGCCCGACTATCAGAAGTTGCGAGTGGCGCAGGAGGCATTCCTGGCCGGCATACTGCGCAAGGAAAGCGGCGCGGCGGTCTCGCCAAGCGAGTGGGACCGCTATGCAAAGCTGTACTTCCCGATGCCGGGTGATGATGCCTCGACAGTCCGTTTGAAGCGGCAGTTTCGCCAGACCGCAATGGAGGGTATGCAGCGAGAAGCTGGCCCGACCTATAAGCCGCCGGCTGCACCCACAGAGTCAGCCGCGGGCAAGCCACTATCCAATACGACGATCAGGGTTGATGCGAATGGTAAGATCATTCCATGACCGTTGATGTGAAGCTGCCGGACGGCAGGACGGTGCAATTTCCTGACGGGGTAACGCCTGACGTCATCGAACGGACAACGCAGCATCTGATGGGCACCGATGCGGAAAGCCAGCCGTCAGTGGTTGGCTCTGCGCTGCGCGGTGTGGTGAAGGGCGCGACATTCGGCTTCGGCGATGAACTGCGCGCCGGCACGGACGCACTGGTGCAGGGCGTCGGTAATCTGTTTCGTGGAGGGCCAACGATCAAAGATGTCGTGGCTCGTGAAACTGGAGCCGGTGGTGGGCGCATGACGATGGGCCAGGCTTATGACGCTAGTCTGGCAGCTTCGCGCGAGCAGGACCGGCGAGATGTGGAAGTCAACCCGGTGTCAACTGTCGCCGGACAGGTGGCTGGCGGCGTCGGATCGACGGTGCTGGCGCCCTACACTGGTGCGGCGCGTGTGGTGGCACCCATAGCCCGCGCGGCTGCGCCCTATGTCAGTCCGTTGCTGGCTATGATGCCCGCTTGGCTACGCACGGCAGGGGGCGTGGCCGGCACCGGAGCGGCGCTTGGCGGTGTGGCGGGTGTCGGCGAAGGCGAGGGCGGCCTGGGGCCGCGGCTGGAAAGCGGGGCGATAGGCGCGGGAACGGGGGCTGTCGTGGCGCCGGTCATCCATGCCGTTACCAGCGCCGTCCCGGCGGTGGCCGGTCGCGTGACGCACGCTCTCGGATTGCGCAATCCGGAGACAGCGGCCGACCGGCAGATTGTGAGGGCGCTCGACCGTGGCGGTGTGACTGTGGATGAGGCATCGACGCGGCTGACTGCGGCAGGTGACCAGCCGGTGGCGCTGGTCGATGTCGGCGGGCGCAATGTCGTTAACCTTGGGGCTACTGCTGCAAATACTCCCGGGAAGTCACTCGATGCGGCTGACGCCCTTGTTGAAAGCCGCAGGATCGGACGACCTGACAGGCTGACAACGGCAAGCGATGATGCTTTCGGTGGCGGTAGTGGCACAGATTTGCCGGAGACCCGCGCTGATCTGAGGAAGCAGCGCTCAGAGGCGGGCGAGCTTTACGATAGGGCGTTCAGAATACAGCCGACTGCTGATGAGTTCAGCCAGGTCGCGCCGTGGGTTAATGACCGTATCGGCCAGGATGCCATGCAGCGCGGTTTGCGCGTGATTGAGCTTGAGCATCTGGCAGAAGGGAAAGCCTTCAAGCCCCAGGACTATGGCGTGACGCGTGGCGAGGGCGGCAAGTTCGTGCCAGTCGAGGGCGAGACGCCCAACATGCGGCTGCTGGATGCTGTGAAGCGTGGCTATGACGAGATTGTCGAAGGCTTCCGCGACCCGACATCCGGCAGGTTGAACCTGGATCAGGGGTACGGGAGGGCGGTTGATGCGAACCGCCGCGCGTATCGCGACACACTTGCCGGCATGTATCACCCGTATCGCCGTGCTCTGGAGACATGGGCAGGACCATCGGCACAACTCGATGCCATAAAAGCCGGCGAAACAGCATTTCGCCAGAATCGCGATGTAGTCGCTGATCGGATGACACGTTCCGCCGATGAGCGGGCGGCTTATAGGCTCGGTGCAGGTCGCGACTTTTCCGGTCGAGTGAGCGATCCCGCGAGCGCAAGCGGCGTTGCTCGTAAGATGCTGGAAGACAGCACGATGCAGGCACGCCTTCGCAGCATGCTCGACGCGCAGCAACTGGAGGATCTCAATGCTGTGCTGCGACGTGAGACGGAGATGACAGCCGTTGAGCGGGCGATCAGCCCACGCGCCGGATCACAAACCGCACGACTTATGGCTGGTGGCGATGACATGGGGCGCGACGTGGCGGGTCCTGTCATCACGGGTATCAGGCAAGCTGTCAGTGGCCATCCGCTCCAAGGCGCGGGAACGGTGGCTAACGATTGGCTGGTGCGTCGGCTTGGGCAGGGCATCAATCCGGCAACCGCTGATGCGCTCGCCAACCGCCTTTTCGTGACGGACCCGACTGGGCGTCAGCGTGTGACTGATGCACTGCGCAACCGGCTGTTACAGGACGCACTGAGAGCGGAGCAGGTCAGGGCGTTGACGGTTCCCGTCATCCGGTCGCTGGGAGCGACGGCTGGTGGCAGAGCCGGCGGACCTTAGAACGCCAGGATTAAGGCGGCTACTATCCAAAGACCCTTCAGCAGCAGGAATGCCGGAAACGCCAGCATGAGCGCGATGAGGAATGCGCCAGGAGCGTCGATCATCTTCGTGTCCTGATGTGGTGGTAACGCCGGCCGGAGCCGGCGCCCTCATGTCAGTTGCAGTTGGTGTAGACGGTGCTGCCGATGGTGTAGCTGTGACAGCGCGTCATCTGCCCGTTCGGGCTGGTGAAATCGGTGTACTGATCACGCCCGATCTGGTAGCCATAACCGGTCGTGCCATCACTGCCGTTGTAATACGTGCCAGAGCCGATCTGATACTGTTGCCAAGTCTGCGCCAAGGCTGGCGTTGCCGCGGCAATGGCGAGAGCGGCGATAATTGCTAGTCGTGTCATAGTCGGTAAGTCCTCTGAATGTGCGGCGCGTGTGTCATCCAAAGCGCTGCGCCGCTGATGCGCTCTAGTGGTCACCCTCGATCTTGCTGACGCGCTCCTCGACTGCGGCGATCCGTCGCAGCAGCGGGTCCTCGACCGCCTTCAGCACCGCGGCAGGCAATCCCATTACCAAGGCGCGGGTGCTGTCCATGCGGGTGTCGAGGTCACGCAGCTTGGCCAGCAGGATCTCGTGATTGTCATTGATGCGTCTCATCAGTTCGGCCACAGCCACGACGAGCAGCTTGCTGGGATCGTTGTCGCTCACCGCGCCGTCTCCTTGGCCTTCGCTGGCTTGGCGAGTGCGGCCTGCAGCAGGCGGGTGACGAGCGTCGAGAGCGACTGCCCGCGCTCCTCGGCGAGCTGCCGCAGCCGGTCGTCCAGGTCGTCTGGGATATATACCCTAATGAGACGGCTCAATTGATGCCTCCGACATGGGTGCCGTTGAAGCCGGCTAGCTCGGCATACTCAGCACGAGCGGCTGTGGCGGCTGCCTTGTCGCCTGCGGCATAGGCGGCGGCGGCACGATCAGCTGCATCTGCGGCGGCCAACGCACGGCTGGTGACGTGATCCATGCGGCCGGGCGCGCTCTGCTCCATCCGGTCTGCAAACGCGCGGATCTGTTCTGCCAGGGTGGTGAAACGGGTCACGCGCTGTGTGGTGATTTCGTCGCTCATCGTCATCTCCTTGTCTGGGCACCGTTATGCCCTAATGAGCACAGAATGTCTACACAATAATGCAGGGGAAACCGCATGGCCGAGCCACCGACATACCCGCACATCATCGTATTCGAGGACGCCGGGACGCAGCGGCTGTTCGTGCCGGCCGAGACGGAGCCGGAGCCGCCTGATCCACCCGATCCGCCGGACCCGGAGGAGCCGCCGCCGGACGACGGCGAGGCGCGCGCCACCATCACCATCGGTGGCATCGACTGCGTATTCCGCGCATCGGAGGGCACGACGCTCGCCCCCTACGCTGACCCGGACGGCGCCTTCGTGATGGACAACGTCGTCTGCACGCACCCCGACCTGCCGCACACACTGGCGTTCTACCGCCCGGACAGGGCCGGCGGCCGCGAAGAGTGGGTGTTCGAGCACGGGGTGCCGCGCGCCACGGCACAGGACGACAACCTGCCGGCCTACACGTGCACCATCACCCGTCGCGACGGCACCACCGCCACCGTAGAGGCCACCAGCGGACACTACTGGTTCGGCCGCTGGCGCTGGCAGTCGGCGCCACGCCCGGTGCGTCGCACCTACGCACAGCTCGTGGCGCAGAACCTGATCCCGCCGCTCGACACGACCGGGCTGGCGAAAGGCCCCATCCTGTCGGTGAGCGCCTACAAGCCCATGGCGACGTGTGGCATGCCCGGGAATCAAGGCCAAACCGGCGGCTATCCCGGTCTCGGTTTGATAACTGGATGGCAAGCGCAGTACCTGGTGCGCAACGCCCCGGAAACCGCGTGGCGCGATCAGGCTGAGGCGATCAACAGCTACCCCACCATCGTGCGCGATCCCGACACGCTGGCACCCTGCCCCGGCGATATCGTGGACGACTTTCCCGGCGCGAATATGTATTCGTCCAGTGAGGGCACGCCGTACATCGCCAAAGGCCCCAGTCCGCTGCGGACGGACCAGGGCCACCTGCCCTCGGCGGTGTATATACCCTTTCTGCTGACCGGCGACCCCTACTATCTGGAGGCGATGCAGTTCACCACGAATTACCAGCAGCTCAGCCTGCCGTCCGATTCGCGTTGTATGGTGATGGGTAGATACTGGGCCTGGCCGACGCGCGCGATTGCCGAATGCGTCGTCGCAACGCCCGCCGTGGTGCCGTCGTGGCTGCTGCCACGCAGCTACTGGGAGCATTGGCTGGAGGTGAACCGGGGCCACGTCGAGACGCGCATGGCGAACGCGTCCGACCCGTATTACTACGTCTTCCATACGATCTACGAGAGCGGCCAGTCGTCGGAATTGGACCCCAACCGGTCGGGCGATCATGTCTGGCAGCAGGCTTTTGTGGACCTGACCGCGGCGTGGATCGCATCCTGGCGGCCGGAGTGGGTCGAGCCGGCAGAGTGGCTCATGCACTCCAGCATCGACCGCGCCTCGGCGACCAGCGGCTGGTGTCGGTCCCGTTGCTCGCCCTATCACATCCGCATGCAGAACGCCTCGGTGCTGGCGACGGCGATGACCAAAACAAGCTGCGAGCTGACCATCAAATACACGCAGCAATTCATACCCGGCATGAGCGTGACGATTGACAGCGAGACGCTCACGCTCGGCGACAGCGCGGACGGACTGACGTGGGAGATCGCGTCGCGGCCCACGCCCGCCGACCACGCCGTCAACAAGCCGGTCTATGGCGCCAAATGCCTGAGCTGGCGCGAGGCGACGGATCTCAACGTCATGACATACGGTTGGGATGTCGCGGCGGACGGCGACCAACTGCCGGCCAATACGACCGACCTGACGTATCCAAGTTATCAGCGCGCGGCGCTCGCCCAGGCGCTGCACAGCGGGCTGGAGGTGCCTGGCCTGGCCGACGCCTATGCGTGGCTCGACGGCGAGGTGCGGCGGCTGGTGAGCACCAAGAACCTGCCGGTCGGCGACAACTGGGCCGTGGTGCCCGGCACCACAACGCGCCGGCGGCATCACCGGCGGTCAGACCGGACGGATTTGCAGCGGAACGCCAAATTGCAGGACATCATTGACGCCATCCGCGGCGAAGACTGATGTGGCCGGGCGGCCGTCACACGAATGGATGCTGCGCGCGTGTTTCGCGCTGTTCGGCGCCATCGTGCTGCTGCAGGCGCTGTGGGTCAGCATCGCGGCTATCGGGTGCGTCGTGCTGATCTTCCGCGGTAGCGTTGTGGTCGGGGAATGCGCCGATGTCTCGTCCCGCGCGCGCGAGGTGTTCGCTGAGATGCTGGCCGGTATCCTGGCGCTACTGCTGGCGGGAAGGCCGCCGCCGGGTGAGGAAAAATAAGGGCCGGGTTTGGTTACACATCGGGGGGATGCGCCCCGGCCCAAGTTGCTTGTCTTCCGCCGCGCAGCTTATGCCGGCACCGTTTCCGGGTCCAGCGCGCTCTCGTCCTCGTCCTCATTCGGGAACCGGGCATAGTTCTCGGCCAGCAGCGAGGCGATCTCCGCCTTGACCCACTCCGGCCCGGTGGCAACCGCCTCGCTGACGGTGCTGCGCCCGCCGATCTCCACCACCTCGCTGCGATGGTACACGGCGCCCAGCGCCTCCCGCAGCTTGTCGAGCCAGACGCGCCACTGTTCGTCCGTACGCTCGCGCTTGGCGGCCCTGGCCTTTGCCGCAACGGCGGCAGCTTCCGCCGCTTCCCAGCGATCCGCGTCCTCGCCTTCGGCGCTGCGCCACGGCTTCTCGGTGACACGCGGCGCACGCGGCATCGGCGCAGCGGCAGCACGCAGCGGCACCTCGTCGTTGATCGCCTGGCGCTCAGGCGATGCCTCCAGCGTCGGGCCGTTGTGCTCGTCCTTGGCCGGGATGTCGGCCTGCTCCTCCGGCACGTACATGCCTGACGTGGCCAGCGGCCAGAGCGTGCGGACGCCCTCCGACACCACACGGCTGCGCAGCATCTGGCGCGGGAATTTGGCGTACATGTCTTTCTTGCCAAACGCCGTCTGCGCCCGCTTCATGTCCCAGTCGATCCGCACTTCGCCGGTCTGCGGGTGTGTGAATGTCGCATCAGCGAGTTCGTCGGTCAGGCTGTGCCATTTCACCGTGCCGCCGGCCTTGATGAAATCGCGCAGCATCGCCTCCGCTTTCTTGGCCGGGCGGTTGTTGATGATGTCGTAATCGCGCGCGGCCTCGACGGCGTGCCGGCCCTCGGCCTGGGCAATGGCCATCAGCACCAGGGCCTGCTCAGGCGTGCGGATACCGAACAGCCCGCTCTTGGCGATGGCGACGGCGAGCGTCTGCATATCCTGCAGCGGCATCGCGGTGGGCACGAGTGCGTTCATTGTGAGGCGCTTTCTGTGGCTTTGCGGAACTGCCGCGCTGGCACGACCTCACCGTCCTCGGTGATGCCCGACAGCACGACGCTGGTGATCTCGGTCGGGAAGGTGTACTGCTCGGCGATGTCCGGGTGGTTGGCGCGCAGCTCCTTCCAGTCGGTGCGCTCCTGCTGCACCGTCTTCACCTCGGCGATCCAGGAGGCGCCGGTGCGTGTGTCGGGGTCCGAGAGCAGGATGCCGCGGATCGCCGCCTCGCGTTCCTCCAGCCGTTTGATGTCGGCGCGGATCTGCGCCAACTCATCTGGCAGCGGGAGGTTGGGCCGGTCGCTCACGCCGCGCCCTCCAGCTCGGGCTGTGGCGCCGGCTCAGGCGCCTCTGGGGGCGTCTCCACGAGCCGTGGCGCCCGCTGGCGGCGCACCCGTGGCTTGCCGGTCAGCGCCGCCACAACCTCGCGGGTGGCCTCCAGGCGGGTCTGCAGGATCGTCATCTCGATCTCCAGCGCCCGCTCGTCGGCCCTGGCGCGTTCCAGCAGGGCGGCGGCGTTGGTGAGCAGATCGGCGTTTTCCATCACGCGTCCTCCCTCAGATCCACACTGTCGTATGGCTCGGTGGCCTCGTCGCAGCAGGGGCAGAAGCTCGCGCAATCGAAGGCGCCGTATTCGTCCCACTCCGTCTCGCACGGATCGCAAAAATAGTGGTTGTGCCAGGCGGAATTGGTTGCATCCGCAGCATTATCGGTAACCAAATGACTATTTGGTGCGGCTGCATTTCCCGCATCGGGAAGCACGCGGCCACTTTCCGCGTAGCACGATTGTGGCAGACGGATTACCGTCGCGGCGGGCGCGACTATCCCGCCACCTGAGCGTTCCGCTACCGAACGCCCTCGCCGGTCCCGTCGATAATCAGCAAGGGGAACACTATGTCGCACGTCATGACCTCCAGATCCGGAGGCATTATAGCAGCTAATTTGTCATGTGCGACAGAAAAGTTGTCTGATGGGGAATGTTGTTACGTCAGGCGGCGCGTGCCTCCGATCTCCGCGCGCCCTTCGCCTGTGCCTTCTTCCGCTCCGATTCGTCCTCCGGTCCGACCTCCGGCAATTCCAGTTTCTGCCTGAATGCCTCTACAAAAATCGCCAGTTCGCGGGCTAGCTGCCCCGGCACCAGCCGGTCATTGTTGAAGTACACCCACTCCAGGGTGATGCCGGGTAAAAGCTTCTGGAGTGCGTAGACCGTCTCGTAGCGGGGCAGCACGTAGCCGTTGACTGAGTTGGACAGGCGCTCGCGTCGCATGCCCAGTTCCGCCGCCGCGTTCTCTACTGACAAGCCTAGCTTTCGCAGGATCGCGCGCATGCGCAATCCAACCTCTTTTGGGTTGGGCTTTTCCATCATGTTTGTCACCACCGATTACCAGCACCGCTTCGCCACGCGGCCTCCGAGTATTGCACGCCGACAGATTATCTGTCGCCGCCCGTCTTGGCCATCATCTTGCCGGCAAATCTCTTGTCGGGCTAGTATGTCACGACAATGACGACGGCCAAGCTGTTCCGGCTGTTTGGGGGACGGGAGATCGTGATGGCTGTGACGGGGGCCACCCGGCAGGCAGCGAACCACTGGATGCACAACGGGGTGCCTTACCGGCACTGGCCGGCGATCCGCGCTGCGGCGGCTGACGCTGGCATTCCGGGCATTACTGACGCGGTGCTGGCCTCCACGCGGCCGCGGTCACGCCGGAAGGCCCCTGAATGAGCGTCCACAACCCGGGCCGGCAGCCGCATGCGTGGGGCGAGGCCGCCACGGCGCAGTTGCGCCAGCGGTGGTCGGACGGCGCGGTGACCGCGCTGATCGGCGCCGAGCTGGGCGTCAGCAAATCGGCGGTGGTCGGCAAGGCGCGCCGGCTGGGCCTGGCGCCGCGGCCCTCGCCGATCCACGCCGCCGGCCAGCCTCCGGTGGTGCGCCCCCGCAAGCGCCCGACGTTGCCGGCCCTGGCCGCACCCGCGCCAGAACCACCACAAGAGCCGGCGCCGCCGCCTGTGGTGGTTGCGCCGCCACCGCCGCCCGAGCCTGTGGCGCCACGAGGCTGCCAGTATCCGCGCGGGTCCAAGCCGCACTGGAACTGGTGCAACGCGGCGGTCGTCGGCAGCGGGCCGTACTGCCGCGAGCATCGGGCGGTCTGTTACCTGCGGCCCGGCACCCGCGCCTGGATGCAGGAACGCGCTGAGGAGGCGGCATGAACAGCGACCGGCCCATGCGGGTGAGCGGCAGCATCGGCAACGGCGTGCTGGCGGAATCGCGGACGCTGGACTGTCCGATCTGTGGGCGCGAGATGGGCATTCCGGGCCATCGGCCGCAGCAGCCCTGGACGCCGCAGCAGGTGGCGATGATCCGCAAGATGTGGGCTATCGGGCTGCAGCATAAGCAGATTGCGTGGCTGTTCGGCCCGCGGGTGACGGCGCGGGCGATTGGTTCGCTGCTGCGCTCGGGTGTGGCGTCATGACCGTGATCGACCGCACCGCCATCCTGCGGCGTCAGGCGCGACGTGAGGCGGCGGTCGTGCTGGCTGCCGCGGGCTGGGATCTGGATCGCATCGCGCTGGCGTTCGGTATCGCGCTGGGCCGTGCGCAGGAGCTGCTGCCGGCAAAGGATCAGCCGGAGAAAGCCGCATGAGTTACCGCCTCACCGCGCCGGTTGAGCCTGAGCACGGCATCCAGCGCCGGATCGCCGGCGTGCTGCGCATCGAGATCGGTGCTGAGGCCAAGATCAGCGAGCACGGCGTGACCTGGTTCTGCATCGACCACGCGAACCACCACGGCGAGGTGCCAGGCATCCGGGTCGGCCGCGGCATTCCGCCGGGCATATTCGACATGTTGGTGCTGTATCAAGGTAGGGCGTTCTGGATCGAGCTGAAGAGCCGCAACGGCACGGTGTCCGATCCGCAGCGGTCGATGGCGGCGACGCTGTTGCTGTCGGGCTGCCGCATCGGCATCGCGCGCGATGAGGACGAGGTGCTGAACTGCCTCGATGAATGGCAGATCCCGCGCAAGCGCCGGGTCAGGAAGGCTGCGGCATGAGCGACGACGAGCCTGCTTACACCGGCCGTCTGCTGCCGGCCGGCAACGATAAGGTCGAACTGTGGCTCACCGACAGGCTCGGCGTGGTGATCCGCGTGGTCGGACACCGGGACCGTGCGGGCGGTGGCTATCTGCTGAAGAGCACAGCGGTCGAGACGCCCGGCTATCTGCGTCTGCCGCTGGTGGATGAGGAGGCGTGATGGATTGGCTCGACCTCAATGCTCTGACCCTCGACGTGGAACTACAGCCGCGTGCGGCAATCGACCGCAGCGTATTGGAAAACTATGTGCAGTTGCTGGTTGATGGCGTGCGGTTCCCGCCAGTGGTGGTGTTCCGTGAAGACAACGTGCTGTGGCTGGCTGACGGCTTCCATCGCTGGCACGCGCACAAGGTCATCGACGCCGACACCATCAATGCGACGATCCATGACGGGACGCGGCGCGATGCACTGCTGTATTCGTTGTCGGCCAATGCGAAGCACGGCCTGCAGCGTGGGGCGACTGATTATACGCGGGCGTATGAGATCGCGTGCCGCAATGGGCTGGTAGACCCCGCGGATAGCGAGGCCGTGGCGGCATTGCTTCAATGCTCCGGCTCGTGGGCGGAGAAACTGACGGCTGAAGTGCGCAGGGCAGCGAAGGTCAAGCGCGACGCTGAGATCATCCAGCTCAAAAGCGAGGGGAAGAGCAACCGAGAGGTGTCGCGTGAGACTGGATGGTCAGAGGGCACCGTCCGAAACGTCAGTGCGCAAAAAGAGCACAGTGCTGAAATTACGCAGAGCACATCTCCCCTCCTGACCGACCGGGCGAAGGACAAGTTGCGGGAGTTGGAAAGCCCCGAGGCGCAAGCGTGGTCATCGGTACTGCGCGCACTGCGGCACATCAACGAGCAGATGCCGGTGGATGAACTCTACGAACTGCGGTTCGTCGGGTTTGACCATGTGGTCGCGGTTGAGTTGGAGAAGTCCCACCGCTGGATCAGCGAATTACATGGGAGATTCGTCAATGAGCGGGATCAACGGAGACGTGCGTGATATAGTCAACGAACTCGATGCCGACGGATCTGGATATCAGACCAGAGAGGCTGCCAATCTGCTGGTGTCCCGTTACGTTGATGCTGGCATCTGCGACGACTGGGGCGATCCCAAGCCAAAGGTGCGTACCCTGATGCGGATGGGCGCGAGCGTCGCGTTCAAGAACTACAAATCAGACGGCAAGGCCGAGGAACGCAAGCACGAGCGAGCCTTTTCATTTGCTGGCGGCGAGCAGCGCGACTTTGCCGAGGACCATGACGATTTCGGCTTTGAGTGGCTGCGTGTTTATGCGGCCTGGGACGAGGGTGAGACAGCAGAGCGCAAGATGCTGGTGCGAATGACGTTGTACGAGGTGCTCGATGTCATTGCACTGAAGCGCAAGAAGGCGGCAGAGGCAACGGCGGTTGCCAATCTGTTGCAAGACATCATCGACGAGCATCCAGGCTGGTACGACCATCCCGAACTGACGGTTGCCGACATCCTGGACATCCGAGAATGAACCAGAAAGAGGCGCGTGCGAACGGGCTGCCTTTTGGTGCTGCCAATGCTCAGAAGGTGCTGAAGCGTATTCGGGAGCATGTGCTGTGGGCAAACGTGCCGCTGGACGACTGGCGGCAGTTCAATGAAGCGCTGCTGATTCTGGAGCCGTTGGCTGAGAAGTACCAAGCGCTGTGGGATGAGCGTTGTGCGGAGGTTGAGGAGCGCAACCGGCGCCGCCGCGAGGAATGGCTGGCGCGGCAGGAGCGCGCGCCATGACCGTTGCACGGACTCGTTTCACGACGCAGAATAGAGAACGGCCCGCACGGTCAAGGTGCGAGCCGCTCTATTGGTTACACAATCGGCTCCGAGGTGCAGAACCGCTGGCGCATTCGACAACGCCAGTAAATCGCACCTCAGGCCGCAACGCAAGAGGTGTGTCTGTGACTATCCGGGAAATCCAGTTCCTCATCTGCTCCAACCAGGGCGTCACGCGCCTGGACCTGCTCTCGCGCCGCCGGGGCAAGGCAGCGGCCCGTCAGCGTCAGCTCGGCATGTGGCTCGCCCGACACCTGACGCCGGCCAGCCTCACCGAGATCGGCATGGCGTTCGGCGGCCGGGACCACACCACAGTCGGGCACGCGATCTGGCGGATCGAGCAGGAAATCGCCGGCGGCAGCGCGCTGGGGCAACGCGCTCTGCGGCTCAGAACAACGCTCGAACAGGGGGGAGCGGCATGAGCAACTGCAACGGGCATAGCTGGTCCAAGTTCTGGTGGCGGGACTGGCAGAACGACCCGAAGCTCCGAAGCTGCAGCATGGGAGCGCAGGGCTACTGGATGCGCCTCCTGTGCCTGGCCCACGAGGCCGAGCCGGTTGGCTACGTCACCATCAACGGCAAAATTCCCACCGACAAGCAGCTCGTAGGCAATACCGGTGCCACGCTGAAGGAGGTCAAGGCATACAACCAGGAGCTTGTGGATAACGGCGTCTGCAGCGTGACCGAGGACGGCATCATGTACTCGCGCCGAATGGTCAAGGATGCTGCCGCATCAGCGGCTGGACGCGAATGGGGCCGCGCAGGCGGCAACCCCAATCTCAAGCCCAACGGAACCACCTCCCCTCGACAAGAGGGGTTAACCCCCCCCTTAACCCCCCCGGTTAAGGGACCCGGTTATCCGGTAGGGTTAACCCCACCCTTAACGCCCCCCGTTTACCCCCAGAAGCTAGAACCAAGAGTCTCAGAAGAACAAGATAAGGAAGAAAGAAAGATTTTAATTAAAAAACCTTACTTTGGAGAAGAAATGCGCGCGCGAGCCGAGGAACGGGAGGAAATTCCTCGCAGCAGCTTCGACGATGAGCTGGACCGGCTGCGCGAAACGCCGCTGCCGGAGGCCGGTGACGACGAGCCGGAAACCTTCGCCCGACAGCCCGATGAGCCTCTGCCGGAGCCGTTCCAGGTTCACGTCCGACGCGCCGCCAAGGCCGCCACCATGCGCATCCCCTACGGCGAAACCCGCTCCGTCGAGGCGCAGCTCGAAGCCCTCAAGGCACAACCACAGGCTGTGGGGGCGGATCAGACGATGGGCCTCCGATGGCAGCCCGCCGCGCCCGTCAGGAGCATCGAGGAAATGCGCGCCGCCGCCCTCGCCGGCTGCACCCAAGAGCAGATCGCCCGCGCCGAGCGCTACGCCAGGCGGGCCGCCGCATGATGCCCGACGACGCCCGCACCGCCCGCCGCCTCGGACTCCGCTTCGAGCGCCGCCTCTGCACCGCCATCGAGCAGTCCAACATCCACCCCAACTTCGCCCTCGCCATCATGGCAACCGTGCTCGGCGAACTGCTCAACAGCATGCCAGAAGCCGAACGCACCGAATGCGTCGAAGCCATCTGCCAGATCATCCGCACCCACGGCCTCCACGGCTTCGACGCCGCATCCGAACTCGCAGCCGCAAAACTCCGGCCACACCTCGATGCTTGACGTCCAACCACACAGCCGGTTAGATGCCGGTCAACGGGATGTCATCCACCGTTCGGATGTAAGCCCTGCGGCAGCCGTCCAGGGCTGGGCCGTCTTCACCACACACCCCAATACCGAAGACCAGGCAGAAAACCACCTCACCCAACAAGGCTTCGAGGCATACTGCCCTCGCTACACATGCCGCCGCCGCATCGGCACCACTCTCCAGCCCGTCGCCCGACCGCTCTTCCCGCGCTACGCCTTCGTCTGGCTCAGCAACACCCCATGGCACAGCATCCTCTACACCACCGGCGTCTCCGATCTACTGCGCTCCCCCCAAGGCAAACCATACATAGCCCCAGAAGCCGCTGTGAGCGCGCTACAGGCCACCGAGGCCCTTCGCCGCACACTCCCCCCCGGCAAGCCGCTCTGGCGCCTGGGAGACGCCTGCACGCTCGCTGGCGGGCCATTCGCCGGACACCCCGCTGTAATCAGCGAGATCGGAAAGCACACAGCCCTCGTCGCCATGATGCTCTTCGGACAACTCCGGAATATGGCTGTGCCGCTGGATAATCTCGTTGCGCGAGATTGAGCCAACTAAGCTAGTGGAACTCTAGTCGTGGGCGAGTTTCGGCCCTCAAGGCCAGGCGAAAGACGCGGTGGAAGGCAGAAAGGAACGCCTAACAAGGTCGATGGGGACATCAAGCACATGGTCCTCGCTGCCTTGGCTGGCGTCGGAGGCGAGCAATACCTGATGCGTCAGGCTGACGAGAACCCAACCGCCTTCCTGACACTCGTCGGTAAGGTGCTGCCGCTGCAGATCACCGGCGATCCCGACAGGCCCGTCAGCATCGAGTTCACCTGGGCACCAGCAACACCTGCGCCGGCTGTTTCACATGAAACTAACGACACGCCGCCGGTGATCGACGCAACGCCAGAGCCGAGCGACAACACCGAGTTCGTGTGGGGTAAGAGCAGCGATGACGCAGCGTAGCTACACTCGTCCATACCGTAGCTACGTGCGCCACTACACATCGGACGGGTGCTGATTGCGCTGCTTGGTATATACGGCGCCGTCTGCATCGCCGGCTATTGCGCGCTGATCCTCGGCGCTCGCTGCGATAACTGCTGATTCAATGCGCATCTCGGCGAGCGGTTGCCGCCTTGCCCTCGTCGGTGATCATCCACTCAATCAGCTTATCCACAGTAACGCCCATATCAGCGTATCCACGCATCGTCGGGCGTCCAGACGCAACCAGCCGGCCGGATCGCAACTCAGCCAGCAACTCTTCGTCGGTCAGCTTAAAACACTGCTGGACCTGATGCAGCGGCACGATGAGTTTTTCCGGTTCTTCGCGTATGCGACGCATGACCGTACCAGGATCTGAAGCGTCCAGCGTCTCCATGTCCTCAAACGGCTTGCGCCTCGCCTCAATCCGGTCGGATAGCGGGAGTAACAGGCGCTCAGCTTCGACAGGCAGCACCATCGGTAGCCCAAGGCCCTTCGGCCAGCGGTTCTGCTTCGCGGCCTCCCAAAGCTGCTCGGCGTCAGGGCCGGAGAATAGCCGTACCGCCTTGCGTTTGCGCCATGCGATCCATGCCAGCGTCTGCCAGCCGTTCCAGTGCTCGTCCCGCATGCCGGCAGGCTAGCACGAGTTAGGCGCGCGAGTACCTCCCCAGGTGGCCGCGCCTGATGGGCACGGGCGGTTGCCCATTGCCGCCCGCCGCTCAACCACACAACACACACCGGAGACACCGATGCGCCCGCTGCTGCTCGCCGCCACGGCACTGCTCGCCACCGCGCCAGCCTATGCCGCGCCAATCGACGCCGGCAGCGTCATGAATATCGTCGGCAACGCCACATTCAGCGCCACCGCCATCAGCTTCAGCTCGCCCGCCAATCTCGTGACCGGCACCGGCGTATACACAGCGCTCGGCACCTGCCTCGGCTGCGTCACTGTATCCACACCCGTCACCTACAACCCGTTCACGCCGGTCGCCGACCTGTTCAGCGCCACCAACAACGGATTGACGGCGACGGTCAGCGTCACAGCGCAGCTCGAGGCGCCGGACTACACCGGCAACACGCTGCTCATCGTGGACGCCGCACTGCTGACGCTCACCGGCTTCGATCCGACACCCGGCCGGCTCGCGCTGACGCTCAACCAGGACACCGGACAGATCTCCGGCTCGTTCTCGTCCACCGTGCAGGGCATCAGCGTGCCGGAGCCTGCGACGCTGGCGCTGCTCGGCATCGGCGCGCTCGGCCTCGGGCTGGCGCGGCGGAAGGCGTAGCGTGACCGAGCCGTCCGTCGAGCAGCGCGTGCGCGAGCGTGCATACGCACTGTGGATACAGGCCGGCAGGCCGGACGGCCGCTCCGCTGAGTTCTGGCAGCGCGCACGCGATGAGATCGAGCAGGAACTGCTGCAGCAGCAGGACGACGTGATCGACAAGCCGGAGAGCGTCTGATGTCGCCCATTGTGCTGATCCTGATCATCTTGCTCATCGTCGTCGCGTTTGGCGGATTCGGCGGCTATCGCTACGGCTGGTATGGGCCGGGATACGGCGGTTACTACGGCTTCGGCATCGTCGGCGTGATCATCGTGGTGTTGCTGATTCTGCTGCTCCTGGGGCGCCTCTGATGCCGCAGCCTGTCTGTAGACGGTGCGACGGAAGCGGAATTGAGGTGGAGGCCGGTCTGCTTCCTGGTATTCCGCCGCTTAACTGCCGCATATGCGACGGAGCTGGCAGGCAACCTGTCTGGGCGCTGTCCGTGGAAGGGTGGGAGATTCAGTTCCGCCGCTGTCAGACTGAGCGAGGCACTGATCTAGAGATGCAAGACATGGCGGTTCGTGTGTTGACGCCGGCCATCAGGAAGATTGTGCATGGACGGTAGGCTGCCGCCCCTGCTCGTCGTGCTGCTGCTGTTCGGATACCTGCGTTGATGCCGCGCTGGCGTGTCGAGATGCCGCCGACGCACATCGGGGCCGCAGCACCGCTCGAAATCGTCGAGGCGGACAACGTGGCCATCTCCGGCGCATTGGTGTTCATGCACCTCGGCTGCATCGTGCGCGCCCTCGCGCCAGGCCAGTGGCTGCACCTGACGCTGCTCGGCGACGACGCGCCGGACGACGCGGGCGACCGCTACACCGCCGCCACGCAGGCGTGCCGGTGACGATCCGGCTGCTCACCGGCGATTGCCGCGACGTAATGGTGGATATCTGGTTCAGCGTGGGATAGGATAAGCGAGGCCCGATGGTGTTCCACCACCTATCGGGCCTCTAACCACAACTGATGCTGGAGGCATCCGCCGTGGCTATTCCCAGACGTAGCATAGTTCGAGCCGTGGCCGTGTGTAGGGCTTGTCGCTGGTCATGGAAACCGACCACAGGCTTGCTCGAGGAATCCTGCCCATCTTGCGGCAAAAGAAAAAGCCTCAGGGTGCGCGGCGATACGAGAGATAATCTAGTTGCTTTAAACGCGTGGCGCGCGAAGAATCCTGGCTACGCGACGTTTGCCTCACGGGCCATTAGACGCACAGCGTCGCTACTCGTGGGTAAAGGCAAGATGCAATGCGTCCGTTGTGGCTGTGATATGGAACAGTTGTTAGAGATTAACCATAAGAATGGCGGCGGGCAGAAGGACTTGCGCGGCAGGAGCCAGCAATTCTACCGCGATATTGCGCTGCACCGACGTGATGTCGATGACCTCGAACTGCTGTGTAAGCCTTGCAATGCCGTTCATGCCCTAGAGCTAGTCCACGGCCCTCTGCCATTTCGTGTTGTGTGGCGCGGCGAGTGATTAAGCTCCTCACTGGGGATTGTAGGGATGTGCTCGCCACGCTGCCGGCGTGCAGTGTGCATACAGTTGTAACCTCGCCGCCGTATTACGGCCTCCGCGACTATGGCACGGCGCAGTGGGAAGGCGGCGACGCGGCGTGCGATCATGTGCGCCCTGTGACGTATCTCGCGAGCACGTTGGGTGCATCGACTGGCGGGAGGAGTCCAGAGACGCATGCGCGTAGTATTGGCGCTCAGACCACGCCCTATCGCGACGTATGCGGCAAGTGCGGTGCGCGGCGCATAGACCGGCAGCTCGGGCTGGAGGCGACGCCCGAGGCGTATCTGGCGGCGATGGTGGAGGTGTTCCGCGCGGTGCGGCGCGTGCTCCGCGACGATGGGACGTGCTGGGTGAATATCGGCGATAGCTACGCCTCGCAGCCCGCTGGAAATCGTATACCAAGCGGCATTAGCCAGAATACGCCTAAGCGGCTGGCAACCGACTTGGAGAGATACAACACGCAGGGCAAGAGTTGGGGCGACGCCAAGCCCAAGGACCTGCTGCTGATGCCGGCGCGGCTGGCGCTGGCGCTGCAGGCGGACGGCTGGTGGGTGCGCTCCGACATCATCTGGCATAAGCCGAACCCGATGCCCGAGTCATGCACCGACCGGCCCACGTCAGCGCACGAGCACGTCTTTCTGCTCAGCAAGCGGGCGCGCTACTACTACGACAGCGCGGCCATCGCTGAGCCGGCCATCAACGCCGGGCGTGTTGTGGACTACGACGGCACGCAGAAGAATTGCAGCGCTGGTGATGCGACGAATGACATGCGGACGCGCATACAGCGACCCGTCGAGGTTGGTGCCACACGCGCCTGTCGGAACGTCTGGACGATCCCCACTGCGCCGTTCAGCGAGGCCCATTTCGCGACCTTCCCGCCCCAGTTGGTGGAGCGGTGCATCCGTGCCGGCACCAGCGAGCGCGGCTGCTGCGCGGCGTGCGGCGCGCCGTGGGTGAGGGTGACGGAGCGCAACCTGGACAATATCCCGACGCGCATGGCGACGAAGCGGGCGCCCGTCGATTGTGAGGCAATGGCGGCGTATCTGCGGGAGCGCCGTGAGGCGCTGGGTCTGTCACGCTCTGCTGTCGATGCCGCCTTAGGAACACGCACACTCTATTCGTGGTTCGAGGGGCGTCCTGCCGGCATTGAGCCGCCGACGCCAGAGCAATGGACGAAGCTGAAGAGCGTTCTGGCGCTCGATGACCGATTTGACGAGCAGATATACGGGACGGTGGAGGTGGAGATCACCGACCACTCTCCGTCAAAGGCTCCGGGCGTTCGCACTTACGCCAAGGCATGGAACGCAGAGACCACCACCACCGGCTGGCGCGCCTCCTGCCAGTGCGACGCCGACGTGGTGCCCTGCACGGTGCTGGACCCGTTCGTCGGCAGCGGCACAACTGCCCTGGTGGCGGATCGCCTGCAGCGCCACGCCATCGGCATCGACTTGAGCATCGACTACGCCGCGATGGCGCAGCGCCGGCTGGAGGACGACTGCCCGCTGTTCACGTCCTGGGCGCCGGCTGAGCATCCGGTGGAGACGGAGATCGCCGACCTGTTCAGTGTCGCAGCGGACTGAGCTACACTGGCGGCATGAGCGACTGGCGGCGTGTTCTGCTCGCGATCCTCGCCCTGGCGGCGGTGGGCACCACGGTGTTCCGCGGCGTGCCCGGCCGGATGATGGACCCGGCCTGCTGGCCCGAGTGTCCGTAAAGATTTCCGACACACAAGGTGTTTCGTTGCCCGAATCCTGGGTAGAAACGCAACATAGTTGCACGATTCTGGGTTGTTTGTCGGAACTCTTTACACTCTGGCCTTCCGGGCCACGCCTACACTCCGACAGGGCGCCTTCCGCCCGAAGGAGGACGACATGAGGACACTCTTACTCGCTGGCGCTGCCACGCTGGCACTCGCCACCGCCGCCCAGGCCGGCCAGATCTCCGCTGGATCGGTGCTGAACATCGTCGGCAACGCCAATTTCGACGCCAACGCGGTGACGTTCACCAACCCGGCCAATCTGGTGAATGGATCTGGCGACTTCGCCGCTCTTGGCACCTGCATCGGCTGCGTCACCATGACGACGCCGCTGTTCTACAACCCGCCGGTGTTCGGCCAGGCCTACACCGCCACCAACAACTCGCTGACGGCCAGCTTCGACCTGCTGTCGCTCGACA
>Ga0310811_10000736_pt1 | contig 42052 bp, 39 predicted proteins | sample YCmetagenome_FD_207642 | JGI IMG/M metagenome (GOLD analysis project Ga0310811, IMG submission 207642) | Soil microbial communities from experimental microcosm in Duke University, North Carolina, United States - YC | ecosystem: Engineered > Artificial ecosystem > Soil microcosm > Unclassified ...
ACATTAATAAAGAATTCCTATTTTTGTTCACGAATCAAAATCAGACTGATGTTTGATGTTCTACTTTCGATCGCTATTTCCTTTACCGTTACCTTCCTCGCTATCCCAGCCGTTATCAATGTGGCGGAAATGAAAAAGCTGTTCGACATGCCCGATGCCCGGAAAGTCCACCACATGCCTATTACACCTCTTGGAGGGATCGGCATCTTCGCTGGCTTCATCTTCGGTAGCCTGCTTACGCTCCATTTTAATCAATTCGCTGATCTTCAGTATTTTATCGCTGCAGCCTTTGTCATCTTCTTCCTCGGGCTTAAGGATGATATCCTCGTCATCTCCCCCGTAAAGAAGTTCATCGGCCAGGTGCTCGCCGCCTTTATCATCATCTACTACGGGAATATCCAGATCCGCAGCATGCATGGATTCCTGGGGTTGTATCAACTACCCGAGATGTTTAGTCTGCTGCTCACCTATTTCGCCGTTATCGTGGTGATCAACTCTTTCAACCTCATCGATGGCATCGACGGCCTGGCCGGCAGCCTCGGTCTCCTGTCGACGGTGGTGTTCGGCATCTATTTCCTCTACGTCGGGTTGTCGCCCTATGCCGTGATCGCCTTCTCGCTGGCCGGAAGCCTCCTGGCCTTCCTGATCTTTAATTTCCAGCCGGCCAAGATCTTCATGGGAGATACCGGCTCACTGTTAGTGGGTACTATTAACGCCATCCTGGTGATCAAATTCATCAACGTTGCCAATACCGCCGATGTGGCCTTCCCCATTCCCGCATCCCCGGCCGTCGGCTTCACCATTTTAATGATCCCCCTCCTCGACACCCTAAGGGTATTCGGCATCCGCATCCTGCATCGCCGCTCCCCTTTCAGCCCCGACCGGAATCATATTCACCACCTTCTTCTCGACCGGGGTTTCTCACATCGGGCGATCACCCTGACCCTCGTTACCGTAAACCTGCTGATGATCGTCGCCGTTTTCCTCGGCCGTTCCTTGAATGTCACTTATCTTCTTGCAGGCGTATTCGTTATCTTCTTTATGCTTATTGCCGCGATCTACTACCTGCTTCCCGGACCACGGTTATTTGTCGCAAAAACAGCAAAGGAAGAAAACGCTCAGCTCACCAAGGCCTCTCACCTCGTATCCCTGAAAAAAGACTCCATTTTGGAGCAAAACAATTGATCTTTTGACGTAGGTTTGCACGGTTGTCAATCAAAACTATATGTCAGACGATCTGGAATTTATCCTGGAAGACGCCCGGGATAGTATGCAAAAGGCACTCAATCACCTTGAATCTGAACTGATTAAGATACGGGCAGGAAAAGCCAACCCACAGATGCTGGAAGGCCTTACCGTCGACTATTACGGCAGCCCAACCGTCCTCAACCAGGTGGGCAATATCTCCGTCATGGATGCCCGTACCCTGACGATCCAGCCCTGGGAAAAGAACATGCTCCAGCCCATCGAAAGAGCCATCATCAATGCCAACCTGGGCGTTACCCCCCAAAATGACGGCAATATCATCCGGCTCTTTATGCCTCCACTGACCGAAGAGAGAAGAAAGGAATTTGTAAAACGGGCAGGCAGCGAAGGCGAACAATCCAAGGTCGCCATCCGCAATATCCGGCGCGACGCGATCGAGCAGATCAAGAAGCTGCAAAAGGACGGCCTTAGCGAGGACGAAGCAAAGGACGCCGAAAAAGAGATCCAGGAGATTACCGATAAATATATTACCCTGGTGGAAAAGCATCTGGCAACGAAGGAAAAAGAGATCATGTCGGTATAGCTGCTTACCTCCCTCTGAGAACTTTCCCCCTTAAAGCATTCGAGTCGCAAAATCGTTTTTCATAACCAAAAACATCTATCATGGGAATGCTAAAAGAGTTCAGAGATTTTGTTATGCGCGGCAATGTCCTTGATCTTGCCGTCGCGGTTGTTATCGGCGCCGCCTTCGGGGCCATCGTTTCGTCACTCGTCGAGCATGTCATTACGCCCCTGCTGCTGGCACCCGCACTACGAGCTGCCCATCTGGATGACATCGATAAACTATCCTGGGGGGCAGTAAAATACGGTAACTTCCTGTCGGCCATCATCAAGTTTGTCATTATTGCATTCATCCTCTTCCTCATTGTAAAATTCTTTAAATCTCTCGAAAAGAAAACAGTCCCTCCGGCTTCGGAACCTACCGCCACCGAGAAGCTTCTGGCCCAGATCCTCGAAGAGCTTAAGAAACGCCCTTAAAAAAAATGGCTACCGGTTGCCGGCCCAAGGGGCTGGCAACATTTTTGTTTAAAGTTCCCAATTAAAACTGACGAATTATGTTGAAGAATTGTGCCCGCACTCTACTTATCCTGATTTTCGCTATTGTCGGTCTTACCTCCGTAACTCAAGCCCAGAACGATGTACAGGGCCTCCGGAACGCAGTGAATGGCGCTGTGATATCCAAAGACCCCCACGATACTACGAAGATGACCTGGAAAACAGGCGGTCTGTTAAGCCTCACTTTCAACCAGGCTGCCCTCAGCAATTGGTCGTCCGGTGGCGACAAATCCGCCTTATCACTCAATTCCCTTGTCAACCTATATGCCTTCTACGTGGATGGCCGCCGCAGCTGGGATAACTTCCTGAATGCGCAGTATGGCATCGCCAATACGACCAGCCTCGGCACCCGCAAGACACAGGATATGTTCAATGTCACCTCCAAATATGGCTACGACGTCGGAAAGAAATGGTATCTCAGCGGACTTTTTGACTTCCGCACCCAGTTCGCTCCCGGATATAACTATCCGGACGCAAAAACAAGAGTACTCACCTCCGACCTGCTTGCCCCGGCTTATCTCCTCCTCTCCCTGGGTATGGACTATAAGCCAACCAGCAATTTCTCCCTCTTTCTTTCCCCGGCCACCCTCCGTGAACTCATCGTCAATAACGATTCCCTTGCCGCTGTCGGCGCCTTTGGCGTAGACTCCGGCAAGAAATCCCGGCTCGAATTCGGCGCTTACGCTTCCATCAACTATTCCTCCAATATCAGCAAAACGGCCGTATACACAGGCAGGCTGGACCTGTTCTCCGACTACCTCAATAATCCCCAGAACATCGCCTTCTACATGACCAATGTGCTCACCGTCAAGGTCACCAGCATCATCAGCATGAACCTTGCGCTCACGTTGATCTATGATGACCGGGTCAAGTCCGTCAAATCCGATGGCACCCCCGGTGGACCCGCGCTCCAGCTGCAGGAAGTAATTGGTATCGGCGTAGCTTACAAATTTGCCAAGAAGGCCCGGAAACCCGCTCCTCCCCCCGCGGTCACTCAGTAGCCCTTTACAGAGTAGAAAACTTGGGGAAAACCCAGCCCCGCGTTCCCCCGGAAAAAAAGGTATTTTCGTTGGGTCATGGCCAATTACCAGATCAAGCTACCTCAATTCGAAGGTCCCTTCGACCTCTTGCTCTTCTTTATCGAAAGAGACGAATTAGATATTTACAATATACCTATTCATAAGATAATTCAAGACTTTCTCTCTTATATCCACGGCGAGGAAGCCCCGAATATCGAGCTCTCCAGCGAATTCATCCTCTTCGTCTCCACCCTCATGCGGATCAAGGCCAAGATGCTCCTGCCCCGCAAAGAGCTGGACGCCCAGGGCAATGAGATCGACCCTCGCCAGGAACTGATCGACAAGCTGCTCGAATACAAACGCTATAAGGAAGCCGCCGCTACTCTCGCCGAAATGGAGGCCATCCGTCACCTGATGGTCCGTCGGGGCAATCTCCAGAAGGAGCTCTCACAGATCGGTGAAGAGGCCGGCGAAGGCACCGAGATCCAGGCAATCACGCTGTTCAAGCTGATGAAATCCTTCGAGCGTCTCATGCTGAAGATCCAACAACGTCAGAACAAACCCGTCCATACCGTCGTACAGTACAACTATACGATGGAGAGTAGCCGAAAACATATTCTCACCTCCATCCGTGAGCAGAGGACGATGTCCTTCGAGAAGCTGTTCGATATCTGTAACGACCGGCTGCACGCCATTTTCCTGTTTTTGTCGATGCTGGAAATGGTGCAGCTGAACTATATGAACATCCTTGTAGGGGAAGGCCGGAATAATTTTATCGTAGAGTTCAATCCCGATCGTCCGGAAGATCCGCTTGGCGATGCTGCGCTTCTGGGCGAAGAGCCCGGGCCTGAACCCGATGACGAAGGTCCCTCGAATGGGAACGGCCTCGGCGGTCTCTTTCCCGGCTTTTTAGACGCATCCGCAAACTAGGGCACTTATGGAAACCATATATCATCCCTCGGCCGAACGCGGCCATTTCAATTTCGGCTGGCTCGACAGCCATCACTCCTTCAGCTTCGGCAACTGGCACGATCGGGATAAGATACACTTCGGCGCGCTGCGGGTCCTCAACGACGATATTGTAAAAGGAGGAGAGGGCTTTGATAACTACCCGCACGAGAACATGGAGATCATCGCCATCCCGCTGAAAGGCGCGCTCTCGCACAAGGATAGTGCCGGTAACAACGGTATCGTCTACACCGGCGACGTGCAGATCATGAGCGCGGGTAGCGGCATCAGCCATTCGGAATACAACGCCTCCCACTACGATAACGCCAATTTCCTCCAGATCTGGATCTTCCCCAAACAGCCCGGCATCCGCCCCCGCCGCGATCAACGTTCGTTCCATCCCGACGACCGCAAGGACAAATGGCAGATCGTCGTGAGCCCCCGGGCCGAAGACCATGCCCTCTGGATCAACCAGGACGCCCGTCTCGCCCTCGCCCGTCTCGGCGCCGGCAAGACCCTTGGCTATCAGCCCGCCTTCCCCGGCAACGGCGTCTATCTTTTTGTACTCGAAGGAAATATCACCGCCGGCGGCCGCAACCTCGAAAAACGCGATGGACTCGGCATCGCCGGCTCCGCCGAAGTCTCGTTCACAGCAACCGCCGACGCAGAAGTGCTGGCTATTGAAGTACCGATGTTTGCTTAACAACATCCCCCATCATCTCCCGCACCGCCGCCGCTATCGCCGGCCCATCATACCCACACTCATGCTGGAGCTCCTTCAGCGTCCCATGCTCGACGATACCATCGGGGATCCCGAGGATCCGCACCATGGCATTATATCCATGCGCAGCCTGGAACTCGAGGATGGCCGAGCCGAATCCACCGACCACGGTCCCGTCTTCGACGGTGACGATCCGGTCGAATTTCCGGAAGACCTCATGCAGCAGCTGCTCGTCCAGCGGCTTGACAAATCGCATATCGTAATGCGCGGGATCGAGCCCGGTCGCCCGCAGCTCGCGGATGGCGGCCGTGACGAAATTACCCGGATGACCCAGGCTGAGGATGGCAATGCCTTCTCCGTCCTTGATCTTTCGCCCCTTGCCCACCGGGATCTCCTGGAACGGGGTCCTCCATTCCGGCATGACGCCCTCCCCGCGGGGATAACGGATGACAAAGGGATATTCGTTGCTGTCCAGCTGGGCAGTATAGAGAAGGTTGCGTAATTCACTCTCATTCATCGGCGAGCTGACGATCATATTGGGCACACAACGCATAAAGGGAATATCATACGCCCCATGATGCGTCGGCCCGTCTTCGCCAACGAGTCCGGCCCGGTCCAGGCAAAAGATCACGGGTAGCTTTTGGATCGCTACGTCGTGGATCACCTGGTCATAGGCCCGTTGCATAAAGGAAGAATAGATATTGCAATACACCCGCATCCCCTGCGTGGCCATCCCGGCACTCAATGTCACGGCATGCTGCTCGCAGATACCGACGTCAAAAGCACGGTCCGGCATCTTCTCCATCATAAATTTCAAGGACGATCCACTGGGCATAGCCGGGGTGATCCCAAATATCTTCGGATTCTGCTCGGCCAGCTCGATAATGCTCTGCCCGAATACATCCTGGTATTTGGGCGGCTGTGGGGTGGGGTAGTGTTTCTTATAGATCTCGCCGGTGATCTTATCGAACAATCCCGGCGCATGCCACTTGGTCTGCTCCTTCTCGGCAAGGGCATAGCCCTTACCCTTCACCGTCATGATATGCAACAGTTTGGGACCCGGTATCTGCCGCAGGTCCTCCAGGGTATCTACCAGCTTGGTGATATTATGCCCGTCGATCGGCCCAAAATAGCGCAGGTTCAGCGATTCGAAAAGATTACTGCTCCGGCTCACAAAGCTCTTGATGCTATGTTCGATCTTACTGGCCATCTCGCGGCTGAACTGGCTGCCCGGAAGGCGGCCCAGCGCCTTCCAGATATCGTCCTTCAGCCGGTTATAGGTCTTCGAAGTGGTGATATCGGTGAGATATTCTTTCAACGCGCCGACATTGGGGTCGATGCTCATACAATTGTCGTTGAGCACGATCAGCAGATCGGTATCGGCAACGCCGGCATGGTTCATCCCTTCAAAGGCAAGCCCCGCGGTCATGGCCCCATCACCGATGATCGCCACGGCCTTACGGTCCTTTTCGCCCTTGTATTTAGCGGCCATCGCCATTCCCAGCGCAGCGCTGATCGACGTGGAGGAATGCCCGACGCCAAACGAATCATAGACGCTCTCCGCCCTTTTGGGAAATCCGCTGATCCCATTGTATTTCCGGTTGGTGGCAAAGACCTCCCGCCGGCCCGTAAGGATCTTATGGCCATAGGCCTGGTGGCCGACGTCCCAGACCAGCTGGTCATAAGGAGCGTTAAATACATAATGCAGGGCTACCGTCAGCTCGACCACCCCCAGGCTGGCTGCAAAATGCCCTCCATGAACGCTGACGATATCGATGATATACTGGCGGAGTTCATCGCAGAGTTGGTACAATTGCTCCCTGTTCAACAGCTTCAGATCATCGGGTGAGTTGATCGTTTCTAACAGGGGACCGGGGGTGATTTCCATAATTTGCGAAAATTGTCCTTTGTAACGGCAAAATTACGACTTTAGCGCTTGGTTTGCAAGTCCAACCGGGCCTGAGCGCAGGCTGGGGCTATAGGATAGGCTGCAGGAACCATACCAGACCGCCGGAAATGCCCCGATCGCCAATTCCCGGCTCGTCGATGCCGCCGGACCGATGAGCGGGATAAATTCGCCATTAGTACAAATTAAGGGCCCGGCGTATGTGGAAAACCCTAGATTTGACCCAAACCAGGCTTTAGTAGCCTATTGATACCTCGTATGACCAAAAACGGAAGCAGATACTACTGGTGGTGCCAGATAGGTGGATGGGGCTCCCTTGCCCTTGTGCTGGTATTGAATTCCACGATGCTCGAGCAAAAGATCACCCGCAAAGATGTCGAGATCATGCTGATCACCGTCCTGACCGGCATCCTCGTGACCCATGTCTTCAGGGAAGTGATCAAAAGATCAGGCTGGGCCCTCCTCTCGGTCGAGAAAGCCCTCCCAAAATTCCTCATCGGCATCGTCCTCGTCTGTATCGCGGACGGCCTCATCCGGATCGGCCTGGCCGATGCCCTGAGCGTCTCCTCCCAGTATAAGGCCGAATTCATGCCCCGCCTTCTCACCATCACAGCCGACACAGGCGTTATGATCGTTCCCTGGACCCTCATCTACTATTTATATCATTATATCCAGATCAGCTCCAAGCAACAGCTCGATACCTTTAAGCTCGAAGCCCTTGTAAAGGAGCTGGAGCTGAAAACCATCAAGGCCCATATCAACCCTCATTTCATCTTCAACGCTCTCAATAGCATCCGCGCCCTCATCGATGAGAATCCCGCCCGCGCCCGCACCGCCATCACCGAGCTGAGCAATATCCTGCGCAGCAGCATGCAGGCCGAAAAGCTCGAGACCGTTACCTTCGAAAAAGAACTGAACATCGTAAAAGACTATCTCGCCCTCGAGCATATCCGCTTCGAAGACCGCCTGCAGGTGGAATATGAGATCGATGAAGACACCCTCGACCAGCCCATCCCCCCGATGATGCTCCAGACCCTGGTGGAAAATGCCATCAAGCATGGCATCAGCCGCCAGGTGGAAGGCGGCAAGGTCCGCATCGTTTCCGACTTCAAGGATGACTATCACGAACTGGTGATCCTCAACACCGGTGTCCTCAACGGCAACCGTAACTCCGACGGCTTCGGCCTCGCCAGTACCAAAAACAGGCTCCAGCTTCTTTTCGGACAAAAAGCTAACTTCGACATCCGGGAAGTCAATAACAACACGGTGGAAGCCCGTGTACTCATCCCCGTAGACATGAGTAAATAAATACTACACACATGATCAGAGCTATCATCATCGACGACGAACGCCTTGCCCGTAATGAACTCAAAAAACTCTTGCTCGACTTCCCCGAGATCGAAGTCATCGCCGAAGCCGCCAACGCCGCCGAAGGAATAGAAAAGATCGACAGCCTCAACCCCGACCTCATTTTCCTCGATATCCAGATGCCCGGTAAGACCGGGTTCGACATGCTCGCCGAACTGGAACGCGCCCCCAACGTCATCTTCACCACAGCTTATGACGAATATGCACTTAAGGCATTCGAAGTCAATGCTTTGGATTATCTTCTAAAACCCGTCGAGCCAAAACGCCTCGCCGATGCCCTTCAAAAGCTGCAGGTGGAAGAAGACAAAGAGCCCCTTTCCGACCACCCCATCTCCGTCAACCGCAGCATCCTCAACGAACACGACCAGGTGTTCGTAAAAGACGGGGAACGCTGCTGGTTCGTAAAACTCTCGGATATCCGCCTCTTCGAAAGCGTCGGCAACTATGCAAAAGTGTATTTTGGGCCCAACAAGCCGCTGATCCTGAAATCCCTCAACGCTCTCGAGGAACGACTGGACGAAAAGGTATTCTTTCGGGCCAATCGCAAGCATATTGTCAATCTCCGGCTCATCGAAAAGATCGAGCCCTATTTCAATGGCGGCCTCCTGCTGGAAATGAAAGGCGGGGAGAAGATCGAGGTCAGCCGCCGCCAGACGGTCAAATTCAAAGAGATGATGAGCTTATAAACCCTTTCACATGAGACTTATCGCTTTCACGCTGGCCCTATTGTCGTTTTCCGCCTGCCTTTCCGCTCAGGACATCGACAAGATCATCAACGAAACCTCCGTTGAACGGACGGAACGAACCCTCTCCTCCGATGACATGCGCGGCCGGGCCGTTTTCACCCCCGATATCGAACGGGCTGCCGATTATATCGAGTCCCGTTTCAAAGCCGCGGGGCTAAAGACCTGGAACGGAAGCGATAGCTATCGCCAACCCTTTACAATGGTGCAGGCAACACCGATCTCCGCCACCGGTACCTTCGATGGCGAGGCGCTGTCCACAGGACAGATCGTTGCCATGAGCTCGTCGACCGGGCTCGCGATCGATGAGAACAGCGGTTATGAAAAAGTATGGATAAAACCCGGGCATAACTTCGCAACCGAAGTGATCCATTATATCCACGAAAAAAAGAACTACCTCGTACTGATCGATACTTCGTATGCCGCGAACTTCTCCCGGCTGTCCCGATTCGGCCGTCAGCAATTCAAGTCGCCTTATAGCGTCGTCTGTGTGCTCTCCGTTGCGAATCCCACTCATTTCTCGATAAAGATCCAGCAGGAAATAAAGGAATCATCCCTCGCCAATGTCGTCGGTATCCTCCCCGGCAAAAAAAAGAAGAACGAGATCGTCATCTTTTCCGGTCACTATGACCACCTGGGCGTGACCAAACAACCCAAACAGGGCGATTCGATCTACAATGGCGCAAATGATGACGCCAGCGGCACGACCGCGGTCATCGAGCTGGCCGATTTCTTTTCAAAACAGAAGAACAATGGACGCACGCTGGTCTTTGCAGCCTTTACGGCCGAAGAGGTCGGCGAATACGGCTCCCAATATTTCTCCGGGCAGTTCGACCCCGAAGAGGTAAAGGCCATGTTCAACATCGAAATGATCGGTTCCGAAAGCAAATGGGGCGGTAACTCGGCCTTTATCACGGGCTATGAACGCTCCGATATGGGTAAGATCCTGCAAAGGAACCTGGCCGGCAGCAAATTTACTTTCTATCCCGATCCCTATCCCGAACAACAGCTCTTCTACCGCTCGGACAATGCCAGTCTCGCCAGACAGGGCGTACCGGCGCACACGATCTCGACTACCCAGATCGACAAGGATAAATATTATCACCAGTTGACCGACGAGCTGAGCACGATCGATATCCCGAATATGGTCCGGATCATCAAGGCCATCGCCCTCAGCTCGACCACGATCGTCGATGGGACGGACACCCCTTCGCGGGTGGACAGGAACCAAATAAGATAGCGAAATACGTCGACCCATGATGGATAGCGCCACCGCTCTGGAACAATGCAAACGGCTTATTGAAGCCTCGCTGGGCTGGGGGGACGCCGCGTCATGGACGAATGAAGACTTCGAGACGCTGAGTGATCGCATCGCAGAAAGTACTTCGGTTCGTCTCAGCGTATCCACCCTGAAACGCATCTGGGGAAAGGTGAGATATGATTCCTCCCCGACCATGGCTACTCTCAATGCCCTGGCCCGTTATGCCGGTTTCGACGGCTGGCGCGCCGCCGCAACGTCGGCCGCCGCGGCCGACGGCGGCAAATCATTGGCCCCCGCAGGCGCCGAAGGCGCCGTCTCCAGCAGCCAGCTCCCAACAATCATCCACCCCGCACCGATCCAAAGACGCCCCCCTGATCATCATCACCCTCGCCATAGCCGTCCTTCTCTCCTTTATCAGCGCCCGCATCATCCATAAGCCCGCCAACCCCGCATCGGTACGCTTTGAACACCACGAAACCTCCGACCAACTGCCCAACTCCGTCGTCTTCGACTACGATGCAACCGCCCTGCAACCGAAAAAGGTGATGATCCAGCAATCCTGGGATCCCACCCGCAGGGAAAAAGTAGACCCCGAAGGAAAACAACACACCTCGATCTATTATTATCCCGGTTTCTTCCGGGCAAAGCTGGTCGTCGACGGCGAGATCAAACGCCAGTCCGATGTATATATCCCTACAAAAGGCTGGAAGGCCATTATCGCCCGCGACCCACTGCCCGTCTATCTCTCCACCAAAGAGACGACCCTCGACTCCGGCCACATGGGTATAACCCCCACCACCCTCGAGACAAAGACCGGCTCCCCCGTTTTTACCAATCGCTGGGTAAACTTCTTCGACGTCCACGAGTTCCCCGGCTTGAGCGGTGACCACTTCCGCTTCCAAACCACGATCCGTAATACCTCCACCGTTGAACAATCGCTCTGCCGTAAAATGCAGCTCTTCGTCATGGGCACCGAAGACCCGATCGTCATCACCTTGTCCGATAAGGGTTGTATCTCCAGCCTGTCCCTCTATACCGGTTCTCGCGGCATCAACGGAAAAGACCACGATCTCAGCGCCTTTGGCTGCGACTGCAGCCAGTGGCAGCAGGTCACCTGCGCCCAGGATAACGGCGTCTTCACCATTGGGCTCAACGGGACCCCTATTTTTACTGCACAACGGAACAAGTCCATCGGCGGCATCATCGGCATCCGCATTGCCTTCGAAGGAACGGGCGAAATAAAGGAGGCAACCTTAAAAGGAGGGGATAAAACGCTCGATCTGCTGAAGGAGCCGTAGGCCGTTAGGAATGACCCACGGGTTTTAATTTGTCGGACTTCTTATTGGCTATCCGCAAAAAGATCCCGCCAATAGCACAACTGGGTCCAATGATCTCCATCCGGCGCGGAAAGATCAGCGAAACGAGGATCACTATCACGAGCATTCCCAGCATGGCCAGGGTGGTGTAAAGGCTTTTGACATAGAAATACTTTTTCTCCTCCGCATTTCCCTCTACACTGAGATAGGGTTTGCGATGAAATATGTACCGGCAAAGATGAAAATTGGCGGCAGGTACCAGCACCAGGTTCGCCACGTAAACAAACAGCGGCAGCTTAAAGTCGCTCCGCAAATGACCAAAAAGGCCCGAAGCGGTAAATGGAAAAGTGACGATGAAAAACAGGAACAACAGGTTGCGGCTGATAAGACCCGCATCATACTTCCTTACCAGCCGGAACAGTCGCAGATGCACCTGCCAGAACCGGCCGATAAAGAAAAAGCTGAGCACGAACCCTATAAAGCTGAAGGCCATCGGCCCAAGTGTCTCGTCCCACCGGATATTCTTGAGATTCTCCGGCAACTCCGGCCATTTAATGTCGATCACCAGCAGCGTTATGGCGATCGCAAACACGGCATCGCTGAAGAGACTGATCCGCTCCAGCTCAAACTCCTTTTCAAGTATGGGACCGTGGTGTTTTTCCATACGACCCTAAGATACATTTTAATCCCTGTAATTCAGCGCGGGCTTTCGGTCACCCAGCAACGCTTTATATTGATAGTCCCCCTTGTCCTTCCGGAACTCTTCCTTCGCCTTGGCCACGAGGCCTGGATCCATAAATAGGTCCATCGCCGTCAACACCATCGTCTTGGCCGCAACCACCATCCCCTTGGTCCCGATCTCCGTCCCTCCGCAGGCTGTCGCCTGCCAGCTATGCGCCGGCGTTCCCGCGACCCAGGTCGCCGCCTCCAGACCGACGGTAGGCACGGTATAGCTCACGTCCCCGACATCAGTCGAGCCACCGCCGGCATCATTCGTCTCTTTCAGCGGCTTTATCGTTCCCACAGTCTCGATAGCGTCCACGGTATACGTAAACGAAGCCTGGATCTTACGCGCAAACTCGGTCTCTGCCGGGGTATAGCCGACACCGCCAACCCGCAGCAGATTTTGGTGCATGTCCTCCGCCAGCACATGGTTCAGCAAAAGATCGTGCGTTCCCCCGATCACCTCGTAGTCGACATGCGTCTGGGTACCCAGCGCCGCACCCTCCCCGGCCTTTGCCACCCAATCGAAAATACGCACCACCTCTTCCTTCTTCGGATGCCGGACATAATAATAGACTTCGGCATAGTCCGGTACCACATTAGGCGCCTTTCCGCCGCTGGTGATCACATAGTGGATCCGCGTTTCCTGCGGGATATGCTCCCGCATCATATTTACCATATAATCCATGGCTTCTACACCGTCCAGCGCCGAGCGCCCCTTGTCCGGAGCGGCGGCGGCATGTGCCGACAATCCATGGAACCGGAACTTCGCGGACTTGTTGGCAAGGGCCGAAGTGAGCGTGACGGAATTTTCGGCCCCGGGATGCCAGTGGATCACCACATCCACGTCGCTGAAAAGACCTGCCCGGACCATATAGACCTTCCCTGAACCACCCTCTTCTGCCGGGCATCCATAAACGCGGATCGTGCCACTCAGCTTTTTCTCGGCGATCAGCTTCTTCAGCTCGACCCCCGCCGCCACCGATGCCGTACCGAACAGGTGATGGCCGCAACCATGACCCGCATTCCGGCCATCGAAGGGCATTTTTTCGGCTATAGCCTGCTGCGACAACCCCGGCAATGCGTCGAATTCCGCCAGGATTCCGATAACGGGGCTCCCCGAACCATAGCTGGCCACAAAAGCCGTCGGGATATCGGCTACCCCGGCCTTTACAGAGAAACCATTATCGGAAAGCGTCTTCTGCAACAGCGCCGAGCTCTTCACTTCCTTATACCCCACCTCGGCATAGTCCCAGATCTGCAGGGCGATGGTCTTATAGTCGTTGTAATGTGCCTGGATATCGGCAATAGCACGAGTCTTCAACGCACTATCCTGCGCAAAAGCGCCGGTCGCGGGAAGCGCCGCGGCCATTAATAAGCAGAAAATTCTCATTTCCTAATTTAGGAAAATTTGGCCAGCACCCTCGTCATCTCACCAACAATCTTTTCATTCCCCAAATTCCCGATGCTCCCCGTATGGGTATGGTGCAACCCCTTCCTGTAGTCGAACGAGAACGTTCCCTGGTCTATCTGGTTACCCACCTGCCGGTAGGCTTCCCGGAACGGAACCCCCTGGTTAACCAGCTCGTTCACCGCCTCCACGCTGAACAGGTATTTGTATTTCTCGTCCGCCAGGATATCGTCCTTGATCTCGATGTTCGACAGCATCAACGCCGTCATCCGCAAGCAGGCATTTACTTCCTCGATGGCGGGGAAAAGGATCTCCTTGGTCAGCTGCATATCCCTGTGATAGCCCGAAGGCAGGTTGTTGATCAGCAGGGTAAGCTCGTTGGGTGTAGACTGGATGCGGTTGCATTTGCCCCTGATCAGCTCGAAGACATCCGGGTTCTTCTTATGCGGCATGATACTGCTGCCCGTGGTCAGCTCGGACGGAAAGGAGATAAAGGCGAAGTTCTGGTTGATATAAAGACAGCAGTCCATCGCCAGCTTGCTCAACGTCGCGGCGACCGAAGCCAGGCCCATGGCCACGATCTTCTCCGTTTTCCCGCGGCTCATCTGCGCGTAGACGGAATTGACGTTCATCGCCCCGAAATTCAGCAGCGTCGTGGTCAGCTCCCGGTCCAACGGAAAGGAGGAACCATAGCCCGCCCCGCTGCCCAGCGGGTTCTTATTGGCGACATGATAGGCCGCCGCCAATACTTCCAGGTCGTCGACAAGGCTTTCTGCATAGGCGCCAAACCAAAGCCCGAAAGACGAGGGCATGGCTATTTGTAAGTGCGTATAACCTGGTAACAGCTTGTCCTTATACCGCTCGCTCAGATCGATCAACTGCTCGAACAGCTGCCTGACCGCCTCCTTTACCGCCAGTACCTGCGCCCGCAGGTACAGCTTAATATCGACGGCTACCTGGTCATTGCGGCTCCGCCCGCTATGGATCTTCTTGCCGGCCTCGCCGATACGATTGGTCAGCAGCAGCTCCACCTGCGAATGAACGTCCTCGACATCCTTGTCGATGACAAAGGAGCCCGAACGGATCTCGGCCAGGATGGCATTCAACCCATCCTGCACCTTTACCAGGTCTTCGGACGAAAGCAAACCCACCTCCGCCAGCATCTTCGTATGAGCCAGCGAACCCAACACATCATATTCCGCCAGCAGGACGTCGAATTCCTTGTCCCGGCCGACCGTAAAGGTCTCGATCAATTCCGAGGTGCTGGTGCTTGCCTTACTCCATAGTTTGTTTCCGCTCATAAAATCACAGGTTTTAACAGCTCGATATACCCATTGATCCCCTCACCGATCTCCGCTATGTAAATATACTCATCTGCCGTATGACTCCGTGCCGAGTCTCCCGGTCCCGTCTTCAGGGCAGGAAACGGCATCAGGGCCTTGTCCGAGGTGGTGGGACTCCCATAACAGGTCCGGCCCAGTCGTAACCCCGACTGAACGATAACATGGTCCAGCGCGATCCCCGACGACCGCATCCGTAAGCTCCGGGGGGTCACCTCGCTGGAAACCGAGGACCGGATGATCTCCAGTAGTTCTTCGAACGTATAGCACTCGTTCACCCGGACGTCTACTACAAAATGGCATTGGGAAGGAACGACATTATGCGCTTTATTATCCGTATCGATAACGGTCACGCTCATCTTCACCGGGCCCAGCAGATCGGACACCTTGGGGGCGCGATAGCTCCGGAACCATTCGATATCCTTCAGGGCCTTGTAGATGGCATTATCCCCCTCTTCGCGCGCCGCATGACCCGCCTTGCCATGGCTCACGCAATCCAGCACCAGCAGCCCCTTTTCGGCGACGGCAAGGTCCAGTTTCGTCGGCTCGCCGACGATGGCCCATTCGATTCTCGGCAGCAAGGGCAGCAACAGCTCGATGCCGTTATGACCGGAAATTTCTTCCTCTGCGGAGGCAGCCAGCACGAGGTTATAAGCCAATCCCGGATGCTCATTGAAGTACAGGAACGTGGCGATCAGCGAGACCAGGCATCCCCCGGCGTCATTGCTGCCAAGCCCGAAGAGCTTACCGTCCCGCTCGATAGGCGCAAACGGGTCCAGCGTATAAGCCTTGTTGGGCTTTACCGTATCATGATGCGAGTTCAATAACAGGGTGGGTTTGGCAGGATCGAAATATTTGTTGACAGCCCAGACATTGTTTTGCAGGCGGCTCGCCGTAACGCCCTTCGATCCCAGGTAGGCAACGAGCAGTTCGGCTGTTCGGCCCTCCTCCTTGCTGAAGGAGGGCTCGGCGATCAGCCGTTTCAATAATTCGATAGCTTCCGCTTGCAGGTTATTCATGTTGGATAGTTGTTCCGGCTTTCCCGGCAAGCAATAAAGATAGCTCTTCTGCCCTTCCGATGATCACCCGGCCCACCCCGCTGCGCAGAGCCGCAAAGGCGTTGTCCAGCTTGGGGATCATCCCGGAGAAAATAACCTTCCGGGCTTTGAGGTCTTCATAATCGGCCGGCCGGAGAAGACCGATCACCGAAGCATCATCTTCGGCATCCATCAGGACACCGGCTTTTTCAAACGAATAGACAAGACTGACTTCAAAACCCGTGCTCAGCGACCGGGCCAGCTCCTGGGCGATGGTATCGGCGTTGGTATTTAACAACTGCCCCTTGCCGTCATGCGTAATAGGGGCGAACACGATCGTCTTGTCCTGCAACAGCAGGCTGGTCAACAATGGCGTATTCACCTGGTCCACATCCCCGACAAAACCATAATCGATGCTGGCATGGACTCGCTTATGGGAAAGGATGGAATTTCCATCAGCCCCTGTCAGGCCGATGGCGGCACAACCCCTGGCCTGCAGCTGCGCAACGATATTCTTGTTGATCGTACCCGCATAGACCATCGTCACCACCCGTAGCGTCTCGGCATCGGTGATCCGGCGGCCATCCACCAGCTGTTGCCGGATGCCAAGCCCCTCGGCTACCTTCGTAGCCAGCTTCCCGCCGCCATGAACGAGTATTTTCTTCCCCGGCACTGCGGCAAACGCATCGAGAAAGACCGACAACTTGGCCTCGTCATCGATGATGTTCCCGCCTATCTTGATAATGGAAAGTTGCATTAGGCTATTTTTTACGCAACAGCTCCGCAAGCACCGCCTGCGCAGCCCAAACCCGGTTCGAAGCCTCCTGCGTAACAATGCTCGAAGGCCCATCCAGGATCTCATCACTAAGCTCTACATTCCGTCGCACGGGCAGGCAGTGCATCACCCTGGCATTGTTCGTCGCCTTCATCTTCTCGTTCGTCAGCATCCATTCGGGGTCGTTGTTATAGATCTTACCGTAATCGCCGTACGTACTCCAATTCTTTACATAAACGAAGTCGGCATCCTTCAACGCCTCGTCCTGGTTATGTGTGATGGTTGCGCCCTTTGTGAATTTCACATCCAGCTCGTAGTCCTCCGGATGGGTGATCAAAAAATCCGCTTTTCCCCATGCATTCACCCATTGGGAGAAACTGTTGGCCACACATTGCGGCAGAGCCTTTACATGCGGCGCCCAGCTCAATACTATCTTCGGTTTCCGCTGTTCCTTCCATACCTCCTGGATCGTCGTAATATCCGTAAGGCTTTGCAAGGGATGGAGCGTAGCGCTCTCCAGGCTCACTACCGGGATGCCGGAGTATTTGATGAATTGGTTGATATAAAGTTCGCTGTAGTCATCCTCCTTATTCTTCAACGAAGGAAAGGTGCGGATGCAAAGGATATCGAAATACTTGCCCATGATAGGCGCCGCATCCTTCACATGCTCGACCGTATTGCCGCTCATGATCGCTTCCTCTTCGAACTCCAGCGCCCAGCCCTCCTTGTCGACATTGAAGACGATAGCTTCCGCCCCAAGGTTCTGCGCCGCGATCTGCGTCGACAGCCGGGTCCGCATGCTTGGGTTCAGGAAGAGCATCCCGATGCGCTTGTTGGCGCCAAGGGTCTTGTCTTTCAACGGATCGGCCTTATAGGCGAGGGCCGACTTTACCAGGCTGTCGATATCGGCGACATCGGCGGCGGAAACGAAATTTTTCATTCTATTATGCATTAACGGTTTTCATGGCATTGATCTCCTCCCGGATGGCTTCCAGGAATTCGTCAGCATCCTTTTTCCGCAGCGCCAGTGATGGCAGGAGGCGGATGGTATTGGGTTTCGCTTCCCCGGTGAAGATATGCTGGTTCCAAAGAAGGTTCTTCTTCAGATCCTTCAGGTTCTCCGGCACGTCAAAACCGATCATCAGACCCCTTCCCCGCACCTTCTGCAGTTGCGGGATCTTCTTCAGCTCGCTCATCAGGTAGTTTCCGACCTCGTTGGCGTTGGTCATCAGGTTCTCCTGCTCGATTACTTCCAACACGGCCAGTGCGGCGGCGCAGGCCAGGTGATTACCACCAAAGGTGGTTCCCAACATCCCATATTTCGGGTGCAAATGCGGCGCGATCATGATCCCCGCTACCGGGAACCCATTCCCCATGCCCTTGGCCATACTATAGATATCGGCGTCTACACCTGCATGATCCTGTGAGAAGAACTTCCCGCTCCGGCCATAACCACATTGTACGGCGTCGGCGACGAATACCGATCCGTATTCCTTGCAAAGCCGGCTGATCGCCTGTAAGAAACCCGCTTCGGCCACATTGATCCCGCCGACCCCCTGGATCCCTTCAATGATCACCGCGGCAATCTCATTCCCTTCTTTTTCAAAACAGGCCGTAAGCGCAGCCTCGTCGTTAAAGGGCAGGAAAATGACATTCTCCGTTTGGTTGACGGGAGCGACGATCGCCGGGTTGTCCGTAACGGCAACCGCCAGCGAGGTGCGGCCATGAAACGATTTGTGGAAGGCGACGACCTTCTTGCGCCCCGTGTGAAAGCTGGCGAGCTTCAGGGCGTTCTCATTGGCTTCGGCTCCGGAGTTGCAAAGGAACAGCTGATAGTCGGGCCGGCCGGAGACTTTTCCCAGCTTGTCCGCCAGCTCTTCCTGCAGGGGAATACGGATCGAGTTGGAGTAGAACCCAACCTTATTCAGCTGGTCCGTGATGCGTTGTACATAGTGCGGATGCGTATGTCCGATGGAGATCACCGCATGCCCTCCATACAGGTCGAGGTATTGCTGGCCGTCCTGGTCCCACACATAACTGCCTTTCGCCTTTACGATGGTGATGTCATTGATCGGATAAACGTCGAATAATTTCATATAATTCTGTTTAAAATGCGTTTGCCTTCAGATGAAGACCTGCGGTCTCATCCAGGCCGAATAGAAGATTCATATTTTGCACGGCCTGTCCCGAAGCCCCTTTCAACAGGTTGTCCAACGCCGAATGCACCACCAGCTGCGACCCTTCCTGCTCCAGCTGGATCAAACATTTGTTCGTATTCACCACCTGCTTCAGCGAGATCGGCTTGCGGCTGACGATCGTAAAAGGATGCCCTTTGTAATATTCTTCAAATAAAGCCAGCACCTCCTCCGGCCTTCTCTCCACTTTCAGCTGGCTGCTGATAAAGATGCCCCGGGTGAAATCCCCGCGCCAGGGCGTAAAATGCACGGCCGGCTGGCCGGTTGGCTGAAGCTGTCGTAATGACTGCCCAATCTCCTTCAAATGCTGGTGGGTCAGCGTCTTATAAGCCTGGATGTTATTGGCGCGCCAGGAAAAATGGCTGGTGGCCGACAGCGACTGCCCGGCCCCGGTGCTGCCCGTAATTCCCGTCGTATAGACATCCCCCAGCAATCCCGCCTTCGCCAGCGGCAAAAGCCCCAGCTGGATGCTGGTCGCAAAACAGCCCGGGTTGGCAACGGCCTGCGCCGACCGGATCTCTTCGCGGTTCAGCTCCGGCAGCCCATAGACCCAGCCCGGCGCTCCCAATCGGAAATCCTGTGACAGATCGATCACCAATACCCCGTCGAACTGCCCCCCATGCTCATCCATAAATTTCTTCGCCTCGCCATGACCCACACAAAGGAAGACCACATCCACCTCGCTATGCCATTCCGCATCGAAGCTCAACGCCGTGTCCCCGGCAAGGTCCTCATGGATATCCGCGACGGGCTTGCCCGCATTGCTCTTGCTGTGGATGAATTGGATGTCTACGGCCGGGTGATTGATCAGCAACCGGATCATCTCTCCGCCGGTATATCCTGCCCCGCCGATAATGCCTGCTCTTACTCTTCTCATGGTAATGCTATTCTATCGTTAAATGTCGAAGGCTGTGAACACAAAAGGAACACCAAATCCGCCTCCGACTCATTCTTGATCCGGTGTTCAACTCCGGGCGCAATCTCAAAACCCTCCTGCGGCCCGATCTCCACGCGTCCCTCCGAGGTCTCGAATATGGCCGTACCACTCAAAATAAAAAAGAACTGCCGCGACCGCCGGTGAAAATGCTTCACCTCCTCGGTATGAGGCGGCATCCTTTCCTGTTTTACCGACAGCTCCGGCTGATCCACCAGGTTCCATCCGTCACAACCCGCGCCCCATTGGTAGTGTTTCAGCGGTTGCTGGATGGAAACAACCGGATTCATTTGGCAGGCTCGTTAACCTTGTGAAAAATAGCGGTCTGGTTGCCGAAGATCTTGGCAAACCCTTTTACATCATCCCCGCTCCATCCCTTATTCATCTCTCCATAGCTGCCGAACTTGCTGCTCATCAGGTCATGCTCGCTCTCGATGCCCGTGACCGTGTATCGATAGGGCTGGAGGGTGACAAATACTCTTCCACTCACCGTATCCTGGGTGTCCTGAAGGAACTTCTCGATATTTCGCATCGTGGGATCCAGCAGCTGGCCTTCATGAAGCCAGTTGCCATACCAGCTGCTCAGCTGATCCTTCCAATAAAGTTGCCATTTGGTCAACGTATGTTTTTCCAACAGGTGATGTGCCTTGATGATGATCAGGGGAGCAGCCGCCTCGAAGCCCACCCGGCCCTTGATCCCGATAATGGTATCCCCGACATGGATATCGCGGCCCACGCCATAAGGTTGAGCGATAGCCTGTAAATGCTGGATCGCCTCCACGGGGTTGGGGAAGGACTTCCCATCCACACCCTTGAGTTCGCCCTTTACAAAATCCAGCGTAAGCTGGCGCACGCCCGTCGCCGTCACCGGCGTCGGCCAGGCGTCCTCGGGCAGGTAGTCCTTCGAGGTCAGTGTTTCCTTTCCGCCGACCGAAGTGCCCCAAAGCCCCTTATTGATGCTGTACTTGGCTTTCTCCGCATTGATCTCCACCCCGTTATCCTTAAGGAACGCGATCTCTTCTTCCCGGCTCAGCCGCAGGTCCCGGATCGGCGTGAGGATCTCCACCCCCGGCAACATGCTCTGGAAGACCATGTCGAAGCGCACCTGGTCATTGCCGGCGCCGGTGCTGCCGTGAGCGACATAGGAGGCGCCCACCTTCTTTACATGATTGGCCACGGCGATCGCCTGGACCATTCTTTCGGCGCTGACGCTCAGCGGATAGGTCGCATTCTTCAGCACGTTGCCGAATATCAGGTACTTGATACAGCTCTCATAATATTCCCGGGTCACATCCACGCATTCAAAGGAGGCGATGCCAAGACTCTTTGCCCGCGCAGCGATCTGATCGATCTCCGTCTGGCTAAATCCCCCCGTATTGACCGTAAGGGCATGGATCTCGAGATGCTTGACCTTGTTCAGATAAACGGCACAATAGGTAGTGTCCAATCCGCCGCTATAGGCTAAGACGACTTTATTGCTCATGACAGAAAAATGGATTTTTAAAGATTAAAACTATAAGTGAAAGAAGTGGAACAGCGACCGGATCATACCCCCGCCTCCGTTGCCCCCCTTGTTCGCCGGCCCGCCATGATCCTCGGCATGATGCTTGATAAAAGGAGCCAGCAGCTTCCACTGCTTGATGCGCATGAATCGCTCGTATAGTTTGGAATGCTTTTTAAAGTCCTGGGTAGTCTCTTCAGGCTCATAATGGTCCTTCGGATCGTACAACATCGCCGTGCACATACAGTTCTTCCGCTCCTTGCTCATCAGGATCTCATAGTTGACACAACTCTTGCAGCCCGCCCAGAAGGCGTCGTCCTGGGTCAGCTCGGAATAGGTCACAGGCTCGTACCCCAGCTCCGAATTGATCTTCATCACGGCCAGACCCGTCGTCAGCCCGAAGATCTTCGCATTGGGATACATCTTGCGGCTCAGCTCGAAGATCTTCTTTTTGATCATCTTGGCCAGCCCGCTCTTCCGGAATGGCGGCGAAACGATAAGCCCCGAATTGGCGACATACTCGCCATGGCTCCACGTCTCGATATAGCAAAAACCCGCCCAGATGCCGTCATCGGTAAAGGCGATCACCGCCTTTCCCTCCCGCATCTTCTGCTGGATATAATCCGGGCTGCGCTTGGCAATGCCGGTCCCCCGGGCCTTTGCCGAAGAAGCCATTTCATCGACTATGATCTGGGCGAAATCCTGGTAGGACTCGTCGGCAATAACTATCTTGAATTGTTGTTGTTCCATTGTTCTTAGGATAAATACTCCCCAATACAAAACTTGAAAAGACAAAAATGGATGGACAGGAGATCAGCGCCCGGGCAGCAACGCCAGTTACCACACAGGCAGGAAGGAGGAAGAAGTATCAACGTCGTACCCAAAAGGGAATAATGGGTCGAACGGAAAAAACTGTGCACAAGGGCGCAGCAAAAAACCCACGCTGATTGAAGGCGTGCAATACCACGAACAGTGATATGGGTGAGTTTTTTTTCATTTCAATAGAAGATGAAATTGTTGTAAAAGCTTTTGCCCCGCAAAAATAGGAAAAATTGGGGTTTTGCAGCCCTATTTTATTTTTTTAACGTGAACTTAAACAGCTGAGTCCCAATCCCAGGCAACCCGCAAGCCGGTTTCCGCATTTTCTGCCATATGCGACTCATCTCCACCCGGTTGGCCCTTCGCCGCCTCTTGCGGCAAAAAGGCTTCGCCACCATCAATGTCCTTGGGCTCTCGACCGGCATCGCCGCCTGCATCCTCATCTATGGCTATGTCCACAACCAGCTCAGCTATGACGCCTGGAACCACCGGGCGGGAGATATCGCCCGGGTGACGACCATCCTCCACGCCCCCGAGTCCGATATGGCATTCGCCACCAGCCCCTACCCGCTCGCGGCTACCCTGCAACGCGATATCCCCGGCATCGACGCGACAACCCGGATCGAACCCGCCGAGGTCCTGGTCCGGGAGGCTGGGGAATACCATAAGTCGGAGAACTTTTGCTACTCGGAGCCTTCTGTCTTCACGGTATTTACCTTTACCTTTCTGGAAGGGACGCCCTCCAATGCCCTCTCAGCCCCCGGCTCCATCGTTCTCACCCGGAGCATGGAAAAACGCTATTTCGGCAAGGACCCCGCGATGGGCCGGACGATGATCTGCAACGACAAGCCCTGGCGGGTCACGGCAATCATCGCCGACCGGCCGCCCAACACCGATATCCCGATCAACGCCCTCCTGTCAAAAGATTACAGCCCGGCTACCACCTGGATGGATGATTTTTCAGTCTACACCTTCGTCCTTTTCGGGCGGAAACCCGATCTCCGGCGATTTGCTGCGAAGCTGCCCGCCATCGCCCGCTATTCCCGCCGCGAGCTGGACTCTTCCGGCGCTAACGCATACAGCCTCGCCTTCGAGGCGGAATCCCTTACCGACGTCCATTTCAGCAAGGGTAAACAGCAGGACAACCCAAAAGGCAACCGCGCCTTCAACACGATCTTCTCCTGGCTGGCCGCCCTGATCCTTCTCCTGGCCCTGCTGAACTATATCAACCTCTCCACCGCCCGGGCGACCGAACGGGCAAAGGAGGTCGGTGTCCGCAAGGCCATCGGCGCCGGGACCCCGCAGCTCGTCCGGCAATTCCTCGGAGAATCCTTCCTCCTGGTCACCATCGCCTGGCTCCTCGCGATCGTCCTCGTCGCGGTGACCACACCAATGTTCAACCACCTGTTCTCCACGCATCTTGCCCTGACCGATACGCCGGCCCTCGGGTTCCTGGCAGCGCTCTTTCCCCTGACAGGTCTGCTGGCAGGCGCCTGGCCCGCCTTTGTCCTCAGCCGCTTCGACCCGGTCGACACGCTGAAGGGAAGCCCTTCCTTCGGGACAAGGACCGGCCGCCGGAGTGGGGCCCCCCGCTTTGCCCTCCGTAAGACCCTCACGCTGATCCAGTTTGTCATCGCCCTGGCCATGCTGTCCTGCACCGCCGTGATCTACAGTCAGATGCAATATGTCCGGCGTAAAGACCCCGGGATGGACAGAACTAACATCGTCAATATCAATCTCCCTACTGACTCTGTCAAGCGACAGGCTGATACGGCCTTTTGCAATGCCCTCCGCCAGGAGTCGGGCGTTAGGGCAGTCTCGGTCGGCAGCGGGATGCCGAGCGAAGGGATTGCTATGGCGACCACCATCGCTTACTCGGGGAAAAGGAAACGGGAGCTGATGTGCAACTATTTCTATATCGATCCCCAATTCATCCCGCTCCTGCACATGACCCTCATTGCCGGCCGTAACCTGACCGATAGCCTCTCCACCGACCGGACGGAAGCCTTTATCGTCAATGAAGCCTTTGTAAAAGAAATGGGCTGGCGCTCGCCCCTGGGCCAGTCGATGGAAGGGTTCATGCACAAAGGCAAGGTCGTAGGCGTGGTAAAGAATTTCTTTTACCGGTCCATCCACAATGCCATCGAACCCGTCGTGCTGATCTACAATACATTCCCGCTTTCCGCGGCACTTGCAACCACATCTCCACAACGCTTGCCCCGCATCCAGCGGCTCTGGAAGCAATACTTCCCCTCGCTGGCCTTCAACTATTATTTCATGACGGAGAATTTTGACGCACAATACGCGTCCGACCGGCTGACGATGTCGCTGTTTGATAGTTTTACCGGGCTGGCCTTGTTCATCTGCATCCTCGGCCTCTATGGCCTGGTATCGCTGATCACTCTGCAACGCACAAAAGAGATCGGCATCCGCAAGGTGCTTGGCGCCTCGCTCCGGCATCTCCTCGTCCTGCTGTCAAAGGATATGCTTGGCCTCATCGCCCTGGCTGCCGCCATCGCCTTACCACTGGCCGCGCTCGCCGGCAACCGCTGGCTCGCTACCTATGCCTATCATACCAACTTGTCTGTGGGAATTTTTGCCTGGTCGCTCGCCGTCCTGCTGGTCCTGACCCTGGCCGTCACCGGCTATCGCATCTTTGTGGCCGCCAGCGCAAATCCGGCTACTATCTTAAGGTAGGCACCGAATGAATGGCCGCCGACATCTCCCGGATCAGGGAAGCATCCTTCTCAATGGCATTGCCGACCACAATGATGTCCGCCCCCGCCTTACAATTGCGATAGGCCTTCTCCGGGTCCCGGATGCCCCCGCCGACGACAAGCGGCACCTCGATATGACCCGCCACACAGGCGATCATCTCTTCCCGTATCGGATGTCTCGCGCCACTGCCGGCATCCATATAGATCAGTTTCATTCCAAGCATCTCTCCCGCCATCGCGGTACACAGCGCGATCTCATTTTTGTCGGCAGGAATGGGGCTCGCATTGCTGATATAGGAGACCGTCGTCGGCGCACCCCCGTCAATGACCATATACCCGGTGGAGATGATCTCCAGTCCACTCTTGCGGACCGCGGGCGCAGAAATGACATGTTGCCCGATAAGCAGTTCTGGATTACGACCCGAGATAAGGGATAGATACAAAAGCCCGTCCGCATACCGCGATACCTGGGAGGGCGTACCCGGAAAAAGAATAATGGGAAGGGAACAGTTGCTGCGAATATGCTGAACCACCTCATCGAGATGGTTGGAAATGACCAGGCTGCCGCCGACAAACAGATAATCTACCTCCGCACTCACAGCCAGACCCGTCAGCTCCTCGATCCTGTCCGCATTCACATTGTCTGGATCGATCAGTACGGCGAAGGACTTTTTCCCCTCTCTTTTTTTTGCCAACACGGATTCGTAGATGTACTGCTTCATTAAAATCCCGGAATATTTACGAAAATAGCACATTTTTGTGCTGAATGCAATCCTACAACGTAATAAACAACGAGCAACGGCAACAATTTCAGCTGCCGGTTGAAAATGAGATAGCTTTTCTGGAATATCGCCTCCACGAAGGCGCTATCGTTCTCATGCACACGGAAGTGCCGGAAAATTTAGGCGGCCGGGGTCTCGGCACGGCATTGGCCGCCGCCGCATTCGCCTACGCAAAAAACCATCAGCTGAAAGTAAAGGTTTATTGTCCCTTTGTCAAAAAGTATCTCGATCGCCACCCCGAGCTAAACGATCTCCTCCTGCCACCTTCCTCATAGCCGGATATAAGTGGCCACCTGCAGGATATGGTTGTTGGTGGAGGCGCCGTCCGCACCCGCGACATACTGGTTCATATACCCCATCTCCAGGTCGAGCTGCCGGCTCATCCGGTAACCCGCGGCTACATATGCCCGGTTTTGATCAAAAGAACCCCCATCCGCGGTATGAAAAAAGATCTCATTTTGCACCGCTGCAAACATCCCTTTGTCGGGTGTGCTGCCCAGGGGTACGACGCCCCGCGCAAAATATCGCAGCCTGCCTGCTGTTCGATGCCCGTCCCTGACCAGCGAATTCCCTTCGGCATGATGACGCGGAATAAATCGCTGCTCCAGCCGCGCGCGATGACTGACCGTCGCCCGAACGGCTTTCACCTTATGCGTAAAAACAAGCTGCTCCCATATTCGGTGCTCCGGCAGGTACCCCGTCACTCCTGCACTTATCCGCTGTTGTGGAATAATAGCATAACCCGTCGTAAAGGTCCACGACGGAGCCAAATACAAATTGATGCCAGGCCGTAGCAATAATTGGTTCATTTGTTGCAACTGATCGGTCGACCTGTATTGGCCATCAAAATAAAGTCCGAACTTTTCGCTGGCTTTGTAGTTGATAAAGGTCGCACCCCATCCCATGAATTGGGTCTGGGCCCTAGCCGAGCCCCCGGCAAAAAGAATGATTAACAGTATCTTAATTGGTGTTTTCATGCCTCAAAAAGAATAAATAAAAACTAAAGAAAAAGATAAAATTATCTTATGCACAAAGCGGCAAAATGCGGTGGAAAATTAAAAAAATGCACAGCATGCGCGGTCCAAGAAAAAAATAAAATACTTTTAGTTCCCAACCCGTCCGAAAACAAAGTCCCAAAAAATATTTCTTCTAATTAAACGGAACTGACCATGGCCGCAAAAAAGCAAACCGGAAAGGGCTTGCAATTCACCCGCCGCTTTACAAAAGAGAACGTCAATGTATTCGATCAGTTCACCTACGACTATCGCACCTCCGTCATCCGGAATCCCAGCGGCGAGGTGGTGTTTGAAATGAACAACGTAGAGGTGCCGGCTCCATGGTCGCAGATCGCCACCGATATCCTCGCCCAAAAATATTTCCGTAAGGCCGGCGTGCCTCAGCCCGACGGCTCCCTCGGCCGGGAGACCTCGGTAAAACAGGTCGCTCATCGCATGGCCAACTGCTGGCGCGTGTGGGGCGAACGCTATGGCTACTTCGCCTCGGAAAAGGACGCACAGGTCTTTTATGAAGAGCTGGTTTACAGCATCCTCGACCAGGCCTGCGTCCCCAATTCACCCCAGTGGTTCAACACGGGCCTCCACGAAAGCTATGGCATCACCGGGAAACCCCAGGGCCACTACTTCGTCGACCAGGCCGACGGCGAATTGAAAAAATCCACCTCGGCATACGAACGCCCCCAGCCTCATGCCTGCTTCATCCTCAGCGTCGACGACGACCTGGTCAACGAAGGCGGCCTCATGGACCTCTGGGTACGGGAAGCCCGGATATTTAAGTATGGGTCCGGCGTCGGCACCAATTTCTCCCATATCCGCGGGGAAGGCGAAAAGCTCAGCGGCGGCGGCACCTCCAGCGGTCTCATGAGCTTCCTGAAGATCGGCGACCGCGCCGCAGGCGCCATCAAATCCGGCGGCACCACCCGCAGAGCCGCGAAAATGGTCTGTCTCGATCTCGACCACCCCGAAGTGATGGACTTCATCAACTGGAAGGTCGAAGAGGAAAAGAAGGTGGCCGCCCTGATCGCCGCCGGATATCCTAGCGACTACGAGGGCGAGGCCTATCGCACCGTCTCGGGTCAGAACTCCAACAACTCCGTCCGCATTCCCAATTCCTTCTTCGAAAAATTGCAGAATGACGAAGACTGGGAACTGACGGCCCGCAGCGACAGGAACCGCGTCATGAAACGCCTCCCCGCCCGCGAAGTCTGGAACCAGATCTCCTATGCCGCCTGGCGTTGCGCCGACCCCGGCACCCAGTACGATACCACCATTAACGAATGGCATACCTGCCCCGCCGGCGGCCCCATCCGGGCCTCCAACCCCTGCTCCGAATACATGTTCCTCGACAACACGGCATGCAACCTGGCCTCCTTCAATCTCCGCCGTTTCTATAACGAAAAGACCAACACCTTCAATGTCGACGACTTTGAATATTCGGTCCGGTTGTGGACCGTCGTCCTTGAAGTATCCGTGCTCATGGCGCAGTTCCCTTCAAAGGAGGTGGCCCAACTGTCCTACGACTATCGCACCCTCGGACTGGGCTATGCAAATCTCGGCTCCATGCTGATGATCATGGGCATCCCCTACGACAGCGAAGAGGCCCGCGGCCTTGCCGGCGCCATCACCGCCATCATGACGGGCATCGCCTATAACACCTCCGCGGAAATGGCCGGCGTCCTCGGCGCTTTCCCGCGCTACGAAGAGAACAAAGCGAACATGCTCCGCGTCATGCGGAACCACCGGCTGGCGGCCTACGACGCCGATGAATATGAAGGTCTCGCTACAAAGCCACAGGGCCTGAAAGCAAAATATTGTCCCGACTATCTTCTCAAGGCGGCCACAAAAGCCTGGGACGAGGCCGTCCAGCTTGGCGAGAAATACGGCTATCGCAACGCCCAGTCCACCGTTATCGCGCCCACCGGCACCATCGGGCTGGTCATGGACTGCGACACCACCGGCGTAGAGCCCGATTTTGCCCTGGTGAAATTCAAAAAGCTGTCCGGCGGAGGTTATTTCAAGATCATTAACCAGTCCGTTCCCCTCGCCCTGAAGAACCTCAACTACACCGATAAGCAGATCGACACGATCGTAAAATATGCCGTCGGCTCGGGGACCTTCGCCGGCGCGCCCGCGATCAATCACCAATCCCTGAGTGAAAAAGGTTTTATCGCAGAAGAGATAAAGAAGCTCGACGCCGCCGTCGGCTCCGCCTTCGAGATCAGCTTCGTGTTCAATGTCTATAACCTGGGCGAAGAATGCCTGCAACGCCTCGGCTTCAAGCCCGAACAATACTACAACTTCGAATGGAGCCTGCTCGAAGCCCTCGGTTTCTCCGACGACGAGATCGAGGCCGCCAACAATTATGTCTGCGGGACAATGACCGTCGAAGGCGCTCCCTTCCTGAAAGAAGAACACCTGCCGGTATTCGACTGCGCTAACAAATGCGGGAAGAAAGGCGAACGCTATATCCATGCCCACGGTCACATCCGCATGATGGGCTCGGCCCAGCCCTTCATCAGCGGCGCCATCTCGAAAACGATCAACCTCCCCAACGAAGCGACGGTCGAAGACATCGCCGACGCCTATATGCTCAGCTGGAAGCTGGCCCTCAAAGCCTGCGCCCTGTATCGCGACGGCTCCAAGCTCTCCCAGCCTCTCAGCACCAAATCCGATAAAAAGAAAAAGGACGCAAACGCCGAAATGGAATCGGCCCAGATCCCCGAGACCACCGCGGCCACAACACCCACCGAATCCCAGATCGTCGATCTCGGCAAGCTCACCGTGCAGGAGCTCCTCGACGAAGTACATAAACGAGTACAGGCCTCGCCCGATACCAGCCTCAAACGGGCCCTGGCCATGATCGTCGAACGCCGCACCCTTCCGGCCAAACGCCGCGGCTTTACCCAGAAAGCAAAGATCAACGGCCAGGCGATCTTCCTGCGCACGGGGGAATACAGCGACGGGACCGTAGGCGAGATCTTTATCGATATGGCCAAGGAAGGCGCCACCATGCGCAGCATGCTCAACTGCTTCGCGATCGCGATCTCGATCGGTCTGCAATACGGGGTTCCGCTCGAAGAATTCGTGGAGAAATTCGTCTTCACCCGCTTCGAACCCTCCGGAATGGTCGATCACCCCAATATCAAGAGCACGACCTCCATCGTCGACTTCATCTTCCGGTCCCTGGCTTACGAATACCTGGGCCGTACCGACCTGGTACACGTTCTCGACCGGCCCGAGGTCGCCAATACAGGTAACGAAGACTGGGACCTGCCTACGGAAGAATTGGATAAAAAACCCGAGCTCAGCGATGTCCGCATCGTGGCAAAGGCGGCCGGGAATACCGGTGCTACCCAGCCTCAGGCGGCCTATAAACCCCCCAGGCCGGTAGCGGCGACCCGCGCCGACAACGGACTGGATGCCATCAATGCGGCAGCCAGGAGCATGCAAAGCGACGCCCCGGCCTGCAACACCTGCGGTCATATCACTATCCGCAGCGGCACCTGCTATAAATGCCTCAATTGCGGTAACAGCATGGGTTGCAGCTGATTTGTCCTCTTGCCCGGGGTCGTCAAGGATTTGATTATTTTTTGCAGGCTTTTTGGTGTACTTTTTCCCTGCTCAAATACAGACTTACCTCTATCAAAAAATACTAATATCTGTTTTTGCGCGTTTTAGATTAAAGCAAATCCTTTCCACCCTAAAATGAAAAACATGAAACGTTTTTTCGTCGCACTGGTTCTCCTCGTACTCTGCAGCACTTTATTGTATTCCTGTAGCCGTAGCGTAACCCCCGATCAGGCCGCCAGCCACCACTACTCGCGGTGCCGGGATATGCGCTAATGCCCTTCAAAAAACTTTTTGAGCCTCTGCCAGCCGGCAGAGGCTTTTTTTTGGTGTCGGCCCCGCCGCAGCCCGGACCATTTTTTCCTTATTTTTACCGCAAATGACTATTCAATTCGGATACAATAAGAAGCAGGTTCTGGATGGATTACGCGGCCACTTTTTTAGCAAACCGGAGATCCGAATCATGGTCATCATGATCAACGTGTTTGCAATATTGTCGGCTATCTTATTCGCACTCAAGAAGATACAAGCCTTGCCCTTCCTGGTCTTCTCCCTTCTCTGGTTTTGTCTCTGGGTCTCGGTCCGCCGCCTCCTTCCCCTCAGCATCTACAAGCGCTCAGCGACCTTCCAGGACACCTTTACACTCAGCCTCGAAGACCGCGGCCTCCTGCTCGAAACAAAGAAAGGCCGGCAGCTTTGGGTTTGGGAAGACTTCTCGGCCTTCAAGGAGACCCTCTATTTCTTCCACGTCTATTTCAGCCCGCGCTCATTTTTTATGATCCCCAAGGATTCCTTCAAGGACATCACCGAGATCCAGGCCGCACGGAAGCTCCTAAAGGAAAGGATCGGAAAATAGCTACCCGGGATTAGCACCTATTTCGGCTTGTACTTCGATTCCTCGAAGATCGTCCTCACCGGAGCGGTCATCACCTGCGCCGGGCTCAGCTCCTTATGCACCGAAACATACTTTTTCACGATCTGCCAGCCCACCCAGGCGCCGATATTCCCGGGGGCCGCATCCGGCATACCCAGCGTTTTCGGCCCCTCGCCGATATAATTCTTGATGATATCGGGGTCCACCGTATAAAGGTCGGTGGCCTGTAAAAAATAGTTCCATACCGCCGCCTCATTGCCCGCACACCAGTCGAGTTGCGCCTTCGTATAACCGGTCCGGATGCTGTCCCGCACATCGGGCAGCAGCTTCCCCGACAGCCAGAGATATCGCCCCTTGATGATCATCTGCTCGATCAGCGGCCGGTTGTCGCTGCTGTCAGGAAAGATATCCTGCCCGATCGCATTCATGCAGTTGGTGGTGATATATTCCGGCTCAAAACGCCGGGAGACATATTGCGGGTAGAGGTCCTGTCCCTTGCCCGTAAGATAGAACGGGAAATTCCGCCCGGCATAGGACTGCAGGCCGACAGCAAGCGCGTAAGAAGTCACCGCAACGCCGGGACCATCGAACGGCCCGATAAACGCCACCACCTTTTGAGGGAGCTTGTACTGCGGGAAATAATATTTCACGTGCTGGAACCCGTTCTGCAGCTCCTTCTCCAGCCAGTCCAGCCGGGCATATTTTTGTTCCAGTGAATCGCTCACGCCAAGATAGGTCACCAGGAATTGCCTCGTCGCCGCAAATGCGATCCGGCTCGTATCCGTCAGCGGTTCGGCAGCGCCAAGGATATTCCCGACGAAATCGGGAGTGAACCAGGGATACTCCTGATCCAACCGGCGTAACCCGCCGATGATATTGTTCGAATCGAGATGGAAGAACGCCGTATCGAACCGTTCGATATGCACCTTCCCCACATCGACCCCCGAAACATCCGGCTTATCATTTGAATGGTTACAGGAAACGAGCCCCACACAGGCCACAAGAACAAGCGCGAGAATTCTCATTTCTTTTTTTTAACAACTTTTTTTGAAGCCTTTGCCTCGCTATTGAAGGCAAGCGCCAGGTTCACCCAATATTCAAAATCCTTTTTCTTCTTGATCCCTTCCTGGCTGACAAAGACGAACCCGGTCATCGTCCGTCCATTGTGGATCATCGGCCGGCAATAGTCCATCTCCAGCGCCTCCGCATACTTATGCGGCCCGATCCGGCAAAGCATCTCATCCAGCCGGACGCAAAGACACATCTTTCCGTTGACCATGAAGCAGATGCCATGAAACATCTTCTTTTCTTCCACCTCGGGCAGATGAGACAGCGCCTCTCTGATCCGATGGGCAAGTCGTTCATTGAAAGCCATAGCCAAATATAGGTACAAATTTTATCTTAAATTTGCACCATGAAGATCGCCCTCGCCCAACAAAATTATCATATTGGCAATTTTGAAGAGAATACCCGGAAGATCATCGCCGGCATCCACCAGGCAAAAGCCGCCGGGGCCGACCTGGTCATCTTCACCGAACTATGCGTTTGCGGCTATCCTCCCCGTGATTTCCTGGAGTTCGATGACTTCATCGCGCAGTCCTATGCCGCCATCGATCGCATCCGCGAAGAAGCCGACACGATCGGCGTGATCATCGGCGCGCCGGACCGCAATCCCGTCCGCGAAGGGAAAGATCTTTTCAATGGCGCATGGCTTCTTTACGAGAAAGAGATAAAAGGCGTTTCGCACAAAACATGCCTGCCCAATTACGATGTCTTTGACGAATACCGATATTTCGAACCGGCTTACGAATGGAAGGTTATTCCCTTCAAAGGAAAGAAGATCGCCCTGGTGATCTGTGAGGACAGCTGGAACCTTGGTGACAACCCGCTCTACCGGGTCTGCCCGATGGATCAATTGATCCACCAGCATCCCGACCTGATGATCAATATCTCCGCTTCACCCTTCGACTACGATCATGACGAGGACCGCAAGGAGGTCGTCCGGCAGAACGTGCTGAAGTACCATCTGCCCATGTATTATTGCAATGCGGTAGGCTCCCAGACGGAGATCGTTTTCGATGGCGGCAGCGTGGTCTATGATGCCAACGGGAATCTCATCCATGAGATGAAATATTTCGAGGAAGACTTCGCCGTCGTTCCCCTTCCACACCCTGTCCCGCCCCTGTTCGAAGAGCTGTTACCCGGTCTTTCCGTCCGCACCGACGCGGAGGAGGAGGACAACGACCTTCCTTCCGGTCCCGTTCAAAAGACGGGCGGATCCACCGCGGTCGCCCCCTCGGTCTTCGACAGGGACATGCGCGTATCGAAACAGAACGATCCCGATCGCGTCCTCGAATATCTCACCGACGAACGCAATATCGGTCAGATCCGTAAAGCGTTAGTCCTCGGTATCCGGGACTATTTCTCCAAGATGGGTTTTAAAAAGGCCATCATCGCCAGCAGCGGAGGGATCGACAGCGCCGTCACCCTTGCCCTGGCCTGCGAAGCCCTGGGAAAAGAGAATGTCCGGGCCATCCTCCTTCCTTCCGCTTATTCCACATCGCACTCGGTAAGCGATGCGGAACAGCTTTCCCGCAACCTCGGAAATCCATACGACATCATCCCCATCCGTGAGGTATATGATGCCCTTCTTCATACGCTCGAACCGGTATTTAAGGACAGTCCCTTTGGCCTGGCCGAAGAAAATCTGCAAAGCCGTACGAGGGGCAATCTCGTCATGGGCATCGCCAATAAATTTGGATATATCATGCTGAACACCTCCAACAAGAGCGAGCTGGCCACCGGCTATGGTACGCTTTATGGCGATATGGCCGGCGGTCTCAGTGTCCTTGGCGATGTGTACAAGGGACAGGTCTATGCCCTTGCCCGAGAGATCAACCGCGACGGCGAGGTCATCCCGCATAACATCCTTCAAAAGGCGCCCTCGGCCGAATTACGGCCCGGCCAGAAGGACAGCGACAGCCTGCCCGACTATGATATCCTCGATAAAGTTCTCTATCAGTACATCGAGCGGCGTCAGGGACCCGCAGCTATCGCGGCGATGGGAATAGAAAAAGCAACGGTTGCGCGAATCCTCCGGTTGGTAAACACCAGCGAATACAAGCGCAACCAGTTCTGCCCCATTATCAGGGTCAGCTGCAAAGCATTTGGCGTGGGCAGAAGAGTGCCCATCGTGGGGAAATATCTTTCATAACCCGGCGTCCGCCGGGATTGTTAATGTTTCAACTGAACGATATACCGGTAGGTGACACCAAGTACGGTAGAGTCGCGGTATACGGCAAAACGTACCGAATCCATCTCCAGCACCGTCACCCCTTCCTGCAGGATCGGGTTGAACGAAGCCTTCAGCGTCTTGTTGTCCGCGCTCAGCGACCAATTAAACGCCGTAGTCTGGGCTTCGCCGGCGGTACAATGCTGAGTTCCGGTGTTGAACGATCCTGTAAAATCAGTGTTGAAAGTGTAGATATCATCGCGTGCGCATAACGGAACGACCGTGGTGTCGCCGCCAACGTCGATCTTCCCGTCATTGTTCGTGTCGAGACCGGAAGTGTCATATTTCCAGGGTTTGGCCGTAATAGCAGTGGTAATAGCCACAGTACTGTCCTGATGAGTAGGAGTGGGAGTAGGCGGCTTAGAGCTGTTCTTCGAGCAGGAGATCACAATAACGGTCACCAGCAGTACAGCCGGAAGGTAATGCGACAGGCGGATTAAACTTTTCATGGTTTTATTTAAAGGGTTATGCAAAGCTTACACCAAGGTAATGTTAATACCCAAAAACCGCCATAGTAGATTTACGAATAAGGGTTATCTTTTGAGGACAATGGTGTATCGCGTCTTTGTACCCCCGAATTTCTGATCGGCGTAGATCTCAAGCCGTTGAGAGGTCAAAACCCTGACCTTATAATACTGGTCCTGGAAATAGATCGTGCTGTCATTAGACAAAGCCCAGATAAAGGGGAAACTATCCGGGGCGCCCGTTCTGGTGCGGCGCACAAATTCGGAAGACCCAGTCCCATCTTTGCGGAATATGATGATATTGTCCCTTTCATTACCCGCAATCTGCGGACTCAAGGCATCAAAGCTCACATCTTCATCATTAAAACCCGCCCGCTCGTACTTCCAGGGACTATTCGTAAGTAGTTCCACATCCTTCTTTGAAGAACCCCGGCCGGAGCAGCCGGTAAAACAGACAAACACTGCCAAGCTCACTATGGTCCAATACTTAGGCATCATTTTCGATTAGAAGGTGCGGAATCACACAAGTTTAAAACTCGGATTCCCACAACTTATTGTTAACATATGTAATTAATTTTGCATTAAATATCCACAATCGGCCAGCGTAGAAAGTCGTAAATTCGGGCCCCAAAGTTAAATGTACATGCTATATACAGCAGAGGATATCAGACAGTTAAACACGAAGATCCAATACCAGGCGGCCTTTATTGACCGCCTTCGCGACGAGGTCGGCCGGGTGATCATCGGCCAGCACCAGATGCTCGATCGCCTTCTTATCGGCCTGCTCAGCAACGGCCACGTCCTGCTGGAAGGCGTCCCCGGCCTTGCCAAGACATTGACAATTAAGTCATTGTCTCAGGCTATCCACGCCAAATTCAGCCGCATCCAGTTCACCCCCGATCTCCTTCCCGCCGATGTCATCGGGACGATGATCTACAATCAGCAGAAGCACGAATTTGTTGTCCGCAAAGGCCCCATCTTCGCCAACTTCGTTCTCGCCGATGAGATCAACCGCGCCCCGGCGAAAGTTCAGAGCGCCCTGCTGGAAGCCATGCAGGAACGACAGGTCACTCTCGGCGACACAAGCTATAAGCTCGAGGAACCCTTCCTCGTCCTGGCGACGCAGAATCCCCTCGAACAGGAAGGCACCTATCCGCTTCCCGAAGCGCAGCAGGATAGGTTTATTATGAAGATCATCGTCGACTACCCCACCAAACAGGAAGAACAGCTGATCATCCGCCAAAATGTGCAGGGTGCTCAGTCCCCGCAGGTGGAACAGGTAGTGACCATGCAGGAGATCACGCAGGCAAAGGATCTCTCCCGCCAGATTTATATGGATGAAAAAGTAGAGCACTATATCCTCGATATCGTTTTTGCTACCCGTACGCCTGAAAAATACAAGCTCGACAAGCTGAAGCCGCTGATCGCCTATGGCGGCAGCCCTCGGGCCAGCATCAACCTGGCGCTCGCCGCAAAGGCGAATGCTTTCCTCAACAAACGCGGCTATGTCATCCCCGAGGACGTTCGTTCGATCTCAAAAGATGTCCTACGCCACCGTATCGGCCTCACCTATGAGGCCGAGGCGGAGAACGTCAACGTCGAGAATGTCATCGACGAAGTGCTGAAAGTCATTCCTATTCCTTGATCATCATGCTCACAACCACCGAAATATTAAAAAAGGTACGGGAGCTGGAGATAAAAAGTAAAAGGCTTACCCGCCATCTTTTCACCGGAGAATACCACAGCGCCTTCAAAGGACGCGGTATGAGCTTTAGGGAAGTGCGGGAGTATGCCGCGGGTGATGATATCCGTTTCATCGACTGGAATGTTTCCGCCCGTTTCAACCACCCGTTCAGCAAGCTCTTCGAAGAAGAACGGGAGCTGACCGTCATGCTGCTCGTCGATGTAAGTGCAAGCTCGGTGTTCGGCACCACCCACGCACGGAAAAAGGACCTGATCACCGAAGTTTGCGCCGTGCTGGCCTTCTCGGCGGTCAACAACAACGATAAGGTAGGCGCCATCTTTTTCAGCGACAAGGTCGAAGGCTATATCCCACCCAAAAAGGGTAGGGAACATGTCCTTTACATCGTTCGGCAGCTGCTCACCACGGAGCCGAAAAATAAAGGCACCAACCTCAGCGAAGCGATCCGCTTCTTCAACCGCAGCGCCCGTCAGAAAGCCATCGTGTTTTTTCTGAGCGATTTCCTCGATGGCGCCGGTGATCAGCGGATGAGGGCCGGCAAAGCAGAACCCGGCTTCGAGGACGCCCTCAAGGTCGCCGGCAAGAAACACGACATGATCGGGATCAAGGTCTACGATAAGATGGATATGCAGCTCCCCGCCATCGGGATGATCGAAGCAGAAGACTCGGAAACCGGCGGCCGGTATTGGGTAGACACCAACGACTACCTCGTACGGAACAACTACCAACAATATTTCTTTAACCACACCGAACAGTGTAAAAGCATTTTCCAGAAGGCCGGCTGCGATCTCCTGCACCTGCGCACCGACGAAGACTATGTCAAGATCCTCCAGCGATTCTTCGTCGGCCGCCACCGGCCCGGTTAGTACATGAGACCCTTAAGACCATATATCGTCGCAATATTCTTGAGATCGGACGGAGTCCGATCCGTCCGCGAGGCCTCAAGCCGAAGCGGACAGACATCATGGATACTGCGGCAAAAAATTATATTAAGGCAATTTTTTGTCGCATTTTTATGGCTGCCGGCCTTGCTTCACGCACAGCACAAACCCGCACCCGCACCCGCTATCGTAAAGGCAACGATCGACAAGGACAGCATCCTCATCGGTCAGCCCATCCAGTTGATGCTGGAAGCAACCGTCCCCGATAATATCCCCTTTGCCTGGCCCGGCACCGACACCCTGCCACATTTCGAATGGCTGGAAAAAGGAAAGGTGGATACCACCGTGCGACCCGGCCAGCGGTATTACCGCCAGTACTTCACCATCACCAGCTTCGACTCCGGCAGTTGGGCCATCCCCCGCCTCGCCTTCCTCGCCGGCACAAAGAAAGTGATGACCGATTCGATCCGCATCTTCGTCGGCTACACAAAGCTCGATCCGTCAAAGGATTTCCACGACATAAAAGACATCATCGACGTACCCAATCCCTGGGCCCGCTGGATTCCCTGGATCGTAGCAGGCGTCACCCTACTCTCGCTGGCCCTCGTCCTTTGGCTCATCCAAAAGCGAAAGGTCATCCGGCAGCTTATTACCCGCGCGGCGCCCCGGCTATCCCCGCTGGAGGAAGCCATGAAGCAGCTGGATGAGCTGGCAAAACAACAACTTCCCGCCAACGGCGCGATAAAGACCTACTACACACGCCTCAACGAGATCTTCCGCGTCTATCTCTTCCGAAGGCTCGGCATTCATAGTCTTGCCGAAACCAGCGAAGAGCTGATCACCCAGCTGCGTGACTCTTTCGTCGCCGCCCGTCAATTCGATTCCGTCGCCGAGACCTTGCGGATGAGTGATTTTGTAAAATTCGCAAAATACCAACCCGGCATCGCCGATACCGACCACCACTATGAGGTGATCCGCACCGCGATCCTGGCTCTCGAGCCGCCGCCGCCAAACCCTCAAACCGCCAAATAAAGCAACGTGCTGTACGACTGGTACCAACATATCTACTTTGCTCAGCCGGCCTTCTTGGGGCTCCTGATCCTCGTGCCCCTGCTCGTGTGGTGGGAAATAAAGCGTAGCGGCCGCAACCAGGCCACCGTGGTCGTCTCCACCGTTAACGCCTTCCGCGGCATCCGCTCCTGGAAGAGCTTCCTGCGCCCGGTCCTCTTCGTCCTGCGGCTGCTGACCCTCTGTTGCCTCATCATAGCCCTGGCCCGCCCCCAGACCCGCAACGACGAACAGCTGGTCAACGGCGAAGGCATCGACATCGTCCTCTGCCTCGACATCAGCGGCAGCATGCTCGCCCAGGACTTCTCGCCCAACCGGATGGAGGCCGCAAAGAACGTAGCATCCGAATTCATCGACCATCGCCCGACCGATCGCATCGGCCTGGTCATCTTCTCGGGCGAGAGCTTTACCATGTGTCCTCTCACCACCGACCGCAATGTCCTGAAGACCCAACTCTTCAACGTCCAAAGCGGCCTGCTCGAAGACGGCACCGCCATCGGATCCGGACTCGCCACCGGCGTCGACCGCCTCCGGAACTCCCCTTCCAAAAGCAAGGTCATCATCCTGCTCACCGACGGCGAGAACAATGGTGGACTCATCGACCCCAACACCGCAAAAGAGATCGCCAAATCCGTCGGCGTAAAGGTCTACACCGTCGGTATGGGAACCGAAGGGTTTGCGCCCGTTCCGGTGCAAACGGCCGCCGGTGTCGTTATGCAGCGCGAAAAGGTGAATATCGATGAAAAGCTCCTGACGCAGATCGCCACAGAGACAGGCGGGCGTTACTACCGCGCAAAGGACAACGAGAGCCTCAAAGGCATCTACGACGAGATCAACCAGCTGGAGAAATCGAAGATCGAGGTCTCCAACATCCGCCGGTACACCGAGCAATTCTTTCCCTTCGCCCTCGCGGCTGCCATCTGCCTGCTGCTCGAGCTGCTCTTCCGCTGGACGTTGCTGCGAAAGTTTCCCTAACTTCACTCCCAGGCGGGGCGGAGCCAAGCCGTGCACGCAGTGCACAGACTTAAACCGAATTGAGGCAAAAAATTAAATTTGCCTAATTTTTTGTCGAAATTCAATGAAGGGAAAAGTATACAAATCCACCGGATCATGGTATGTTCTGAGAACGCCCGAAGGCGAGACCTGGAATGGCCGGCTGAAAGGACTCTTCAGGATCGATGGCATCACCTCGACAAACCCTATCGCCGTCGGCGATGACGTTGACTTCGAGCCCGAGAACGAAGAGGAATCCTCCGCGATCATCACCGCCATCCATGACCGGAGAAACTATATCAACCGGCAATCCCCTTCTCATCGCCACCAGCACCATATCGTCGCCGCCAACGTCGATCAGTCCCTGATGGTCGTCACGTTGAAGGAACCCCGCACCTCACAGGGGTTCATCGACCGCTTTCTCGTAACCAGCGAAGCCTATCACGTGCCCGCCGTCCTCCTGTTCAATAAGGCGGATCTCTACCGCAATAAGGAGGAGGAGCGCTTCGAAGAATGGAAGATCATGTACGAGGCCATCGGTTACCGCATCTTCCGCATGAGCGTCCACACTGGCGAGGGGCTTGAAGAAGTAAAAGCCTTGCTGCAGGGAAAGATCAGCCTGTTAAGCGGTCATTCCGGGGTAGGGAAGTCCTCCTTCCTCAACGCTCTCTATCCCGAATGGCAGCTGAAAACCCAAAACGTAAGCGGATGGAGCGGTAAAGGAACCCACACGACCACTTTCGCCGAAATGTTCGACCTCCCGGATGGCGGCCGGGTCATCGATACGCCCGGCATGCGCGAATTCGGCCTGGTAGACATCACCCGGCAGGAGCTCTCCGGCTATTTCCCCGAGATGCGGGCGCTTGCAGGCCAATGCCAGTTCAATGATTGTCTTCACCTCGAAGAACCCGGCTGTAGCGTGAAACAGGCCGTGAAAGAAGGAAGGATCTCGGCCGATCGGTATGTCAGCTATTGTGCGATCCTCGCCACCATCTGAACCGCCCTAGCCTCATCATTCAACCCCCTGTTTTTTTTCCGGCGCATTCGTGAGGTCGTGCCCCTGTTCCAATATCTCCTGTTTCAACGGCGGCGGTTCTTTTTCATCCACTTCGTCCCCAAACAAATAGCCCCAGGGTTTCAGCGTTTCGATCCGGTCGAAGACGATCTTGGCGATGGCAATGATCGGGATGGCCAGGAAGGTGCCGGGGATGCCCCACACGGATTCCCCGATGATAACGCCAAGCACCGTGATAAAGGCGTTGATCCGTACCTTCGACCCGACCACCAACGGTAACAATACGTTAGAGTCGACAAGATGGATCCCCAGAATGGTGGCGATCACCAGCAAAAGCTTGGTCGCGCCGGCGGTCGCAAACGTCACAAGGACACTCAGCAGCGTGGCCGTAAAGATGCCGATATAGGGAATAACGTTGAACAGTCCCGTGATAAGACCCAGCAGGATGGCGTACTTGATGCCCAGGATCCACAAGGCAAGACAGGTCGCTATCGACACGATCGCCATTTCCAGTAAAAGCCCCAGGATATACTGCCGGATACGCGATTGGATCTGCGCAAGGACATCGTAGACGATGACGGAGTTCTCCTCCTTGAATACCGAGACAAGGAACCGGATGATCAGCCGCCGGTAATACAACAGGAAGAAGGTGTCGATAAGAATGAACACCAGGGTCAGCAGGATCGATGAGAAAGAGACTACGACATCCCCGATGACCGAGCTGCCCGTCTCCAACAGCTTCGAAGTGGCATTGTTCACATAGGTCATCTGTTGGTTTCTCCGGATATGGAACGTCGTCGAGATCCACCGCTGCAGATCGGTCACGCTCGAGGTCACCTGCTGCCTGAACTGCGGCCAGTCGTCGGCAAGAGTGGTGATCTGTTGCCCGACCAGGTACAGCAGCCCCGCAAGCGAAAGGACAAGGATCAGCACCGACATCAGCGAGGCCAGGCTGCGCGGAAAATGAAGCCGCCGCTCGAAAAAATTCGCCAGCGGAAGCAGCATGACGGAGAACAATAGGCCAAAGGTAAGCGGCACCAGAACAGACTTGCCGAGAATGGCAATATAGAAAAGGGCGATCAGGCTGATCAGCACCATCGCCAGTTTGGTGTAAAAGGGATTTTGTCGGGTGGAAGCGGCCATATAACGCAATATACCCAAAAAAGCGGTCGGCCCGGAGCAAAAAGCAAGACCCGCTTTCGCGGGTCTTGTAGCAAATATTCAGGAAACAGTCAGGCAAACATTCGTAAGATGTACAAGCCCTCAGATAACACTAGGACATGTATCTGCGGGCCGTATTGATCAGCAACTTACTTTCGAGGAATTTAGCCACCTCAACAAC
>Ga0310811_10000738_pt1 | contig 41992 bp, 42 predicted proteins | sample YCmetagenome_FD_207642 | JGI IMG/M metagenome (GOLD analysis project Ga0310811, IMG submission 207642) | Soil microbial communities from experimental microcosm in Duke University, North Carolina, United States - YC | ecosystem: Engineered > Artificial ecosystem > Soil microcosm > Unclassified ...
ATCTTCAAAAGGCGGTGTTACAACATTAACAATAACTCAAGACGGTCTTGATTCAGAAGAACGTAAAACACATTCTGAATCAAACTGGGGTATGGTACTGGATAATTTGAAGAAGTTAATAGAGTGAAGTTGTAGTCATTGGTCATCAGTCAATAGTCCATGGTCGATAGCAAATAACTGATGACAAATAACTTTAACTATATCTGATTGGCATCAAGCCTGAAGGGCTGATATGATTATAGCATACAAGGATTACGATGAGTTTGAACTCCGAAGGAGCGACATAATTTCACCCTTTCAGGGTTCGAAAAAAAAGCACAAGAACAAATTCTATAATCATATCATCCCTTCAGGATTATAAACTTGACAAAGTAAGTCGGTTTACGATTAACAATTAACGGATAACTACTGACTATGAAGAAGATAAAATATTAAATGCAACAACGTTGCATTTAATATTTGCATTTATATATTTGCATAATGATTTAAAAATTCCTGAAAAAGAAAGTTCTACATATTGCCATTCCATTCATTCTGATTGCAAACCTGTTGTTCAGCCAGATTGTAATCAATCTCTTACATGATGATCATAATTTCTGTAAACCAACTGTAGAATTTCAAAAGGGACAAACCAGTATTCAGAAACATGCTGAGCGTTGTAAAGTCTGTTCACTTGACATTGTATTCAATCTGTTCGACAATGCTTCAACGCATTATGATGTATCACCATTAAAGGATTCATTAATTGTTTCCCTTGAAGATAACGTAAAACATATCCTCGTTTCTTTCGCTCAAGGTAGAGCTCCTCCGGTCTTCACAGTCTAACTCATTTCTATTTTTTTATCAGTCATTGGAAAGAGCTGAATGAGTAATTGACTCAGCTCATTTTATTGAATTGCATTTCATTGAATCCAGGAGTTAGATAAATACGCTTGTAGTTATGGCAACTGTTTTCAGAGTTGCTCAGAGCATTGCCTTTGCCTACGAATGTCATACAAAACAAATTTTTACTTATAAAAAGTATTTTGTGAGAAATATATTCAATCCCCCATCAACCAGAGTTGTGAATAAATGGTTAAATGAACTTGTTGGCAAAAAACAAATTCATCAGGTTGAAGTTGATGACCTCAACAGTTTAGCACAGATCCATCGTGAGGATGTGAACCTGGCATATTTTAAAAGAGAGGTAGATGATGACATTGAATCATTTGCAAGACACTTGATACAATGTGGTTTCAAGGGAATCAGTGAACGCGTTAGTCGTGAAACAATTTCAAGTATTGTAAATGATAAGCTGAATGAAGCAGGCCTCTATACTATTGGAAAAGTAAAATTAATACAAGATATCAGTAGGATTGCCAGGATATTTTTTACCATCACTCAGTCACATCAGATTAAGTTGATACTGAAAGTGGTTGGTGATGACGCTTGCCGAAAATTTCACACGGATGCCTATGATCTGCGAGTGTTGTGTACCTACGTGGGTAGCGGAACGGAATGGATAGCCGATCAATTTGTGAACCGAAGAAAACTGGTCTCAGGAACCAATGAAGAAATCATTCGTGACTTTTCTAAAGTGCAGCAAACAGAGCCTTTTGAAATAGCCATTCTGAAAGGCGAAGTAAAATCCAAACCAAATGGAAAAGGCATTGTTCATCGTTCTCCACCCATTCAACATATTGGAGGGAAAAGACTTCTCCTGAGATTGGATTTCTAAAAAGTATTTCCACTGCAAGCAAAAAACGGATAGCACAATGGATTAGCAGCCTCGCAGATAAAAATTCAACGTAACGAATGACAAAGATTCACACCGTATTTCAGAAAGGAGATTTAACAGGGATAGTTAATTCAACCGTTTGCATTTTGCATTGTGTTGGAGCACCTCTTCTTACAATAGGAATTGGGTGCCATCATCATGCCGGTTTAAATTATGTTTTTGTTATCCTTGCATTCTTTTCCGTTTGGACATCAACTGAAGAAACAGATAATATTGCAATACTGACGATTTTGTGGGTTTCGTTTTGGGTATTCTTATTCTCGCTGTTCTTTAATGAAGAATATTTATGGTTAAGATATTTCAATTACGTCTCATCAGTCACATTGATTATTGGACATATTTTGAATATCAGATATTGCAGAAAGTGTAACGACCAGAAGAGACAAAACAAAGAATAAAAGTGGGGGATGGACCTGCGCAGAACTTTAAGTATTTAACAAGCTGGAATTTCAAAAATGAAAAAAACGTATTCGATAATAATATTTCTTCTATACTCACTCACAACATTTGGACAAACAATAACAGGAACTATTCGCGATTCTGAAACACAAGAACCTTTAAGCTTTTGCAATATCTTACTACTGGATAGCAACAATGGAACTACTTCTGATTCCAATGGAAAATTCAAAATTGAAATACCTTCTGCATTTCCCAATCCCAAGTTGATAGTATCATATATGGGCTATAAAACAGAAACTTTTTCAATAGCCTCCTTAAAAAATGAATGCATCATCTACCTGAAGTCTGAAGAAAAAACATTAGATGAGATAGTCGTTACGGGAGTTTCAAAAGCAACATCAATCAAAGAAAATCCTGTTTCAGTTGCACTTATTTCTTCCAAGGCAATTGAAAGAACTATTGAGAGCAATATTATTGATGTGCTTGTGAGAAATACACCAGGGCTTAATGCTGTAAAGACCGGCCCCAATATTTCAAAACCATTTATTCGCGGTTTAGGATATAACCGTGTACTCACACTTTATGATGGTGTGAGGCAAGAGGGGCAGCAATGGGGTGATGAGCACGGTATAGAAGTAGATGCTTATAACATTGAAAGAGCAGAAGTAATAAAAGGTCCTGCCAGTTTAATGTATGGATCAGATGCGTTGGCGGGAGTAGTGAGTATGTTCCCCTTTAAGCCTAAAGAAAAAGGTAAAGTTACAGGTCGCTTTCTTTCAGAATACCAAAGCAACAATGGATTATTTGGAAATGGATTGAGGTTAGCCTACGCCAACAAACACTGGCATTGGGCGTTGAGTAGCTCTTACCGCATAGCGAAAAACTATACCAATCGTATTGATGGCAGAGTTTATAACACTGGCTTCGATGAAAAAAATGCTTCTGGCATGATTGGCTATACAAGTAAAAAAGGAGACTCACATCTTAACTTTACTTTGTATGATAACCTTCAGGGAATTCCCGATGGGAGCCGTGATTCGCTAACAAGAAAATTCACAAAACAAATTTATGAAGGATCACTTGATGATATAAAGAACCGTCCTGTTCTTTTAGAGACAGAACTCAACTCTTATAAACTTAGTCCGTTGCATCAGCACATCCAGCATTACAGAATTTACGCTAACAATCAATACCTGATTGGCAAAGGTGATGTTAATGTACTTTTGGGATTTCAACAAAACATTCGCAGGGAGTATAATCATCCTACTGATCCGGAGCAGCCAGGCTTATATGTCAGACTTAACACAATTAATTATGGGCTTCGGTATAACGCACCAGAATTTTCAAACATTGAAGTTTCAGTTGGTGTAAATGGCATGTATCAAAGCAATAAGAATAAGGATGCTACAGATTTTCCAATCCCTGATTTTAACTTACTGGATGTAGGCTCTTATGGTTTTATAAAATGGAAACAAAACAAATGGACAGTAAGTGGCGGTGTGCGGTATGACGTACGTCATCTTACCAGTAATGATTTTTATACAAGAAAAAATCCAGCAAATGGTTTTGCTCAACAAGTCCATCTGCCAGATACAGCAAATGCCACACTACAATTTCCTGCCTTGACGCAAGCATTTAATGGCACTTCACTAAGCATTGGAGCTACGTACAGTATCAACGAACAATTAAGTTTAAAGGCGAATATTTCAAAAGGCTACAGGGCTCCCAATATTTCAGAGATAGCTTCAAATGGTTTAGACCCAGGTGCACATATTGTTTACATCGGGAATAGAAACTTTGTCCCTGAATTCAATTTTCAGCAAGACGTTGGCATTAACGGTACGTTTAAAAACGTATCCTTGTCAATAAGTATTTTCAACAACATTGTACAACATTACATTTATCTAAGCCAATTAGTAGATGCCCAGGGAAATCCCATTGAACTTGTACAGGGAAATAAAACATTTCAATATCAACAAGCCTCTGCACAGCTATATGGAATGGAAGCTACCCTTGATGTTCATCCACAAAGCCTAAAAGGTTTTAATTTTAATAGTAATTTTTCGATGGTCATTGGCAACAACACCAAAAGTGAATTAAAGAATAAGGGAGTAGAAGGACAGTATCTCCCTTTTATTCCTCCATTAAAAATTCTAAACAGTGTTAGCCAGGAGTTAAAAGTCAAAAATAAAATAATTCCAACCTTAAATGTAAAAGCTGATCTCGATTTTAGTGCAGCTCAAAATCGTTACCTCGCATTATACAATACAGAAACAGCAACCAAAGGTTATACATTGTTTAATGTAGCATTAGGTGCTGATGTTAAGTATGCTAAATCATCTACCATGCAAATTCAGTTTCAGGTAAATAATGTTTTCAATACGGTTTATCAATCCAACCTAAGCAGATTAAAATATTTTGAATACTATGCTCAATCTCCGAATGGACATTTGGGGATGTATGGCATGGGCAGGAATATCTGCGTAAAGGTTAATATTCCTTTTTAAGATTTCATTGCATTAATTGCCAGGTGTTCGATTTCACCGATTAGCTCTTGTGTAAATACCAGTGTCTATAAATTGCTGTAGTCTTCAGGCTCACATGAGCGCATGGGCATTGATCTTTTTTTTTATTGAAAAAGTCTGTGCCTGAAGGTCTGAAAGAAAAAGGCCGAGTTGTATATAAGATGATCGATTTCATTGCCTTGCATTCATTTGATCCTGTGAAATGATCCATAACTTTGGATAACAGATCTCGTTCTTTCTGGAGAGATCCAATTCATGACGATTCACTATGGCTGATCGGAATTTTCGTAAAATCATTCATCTTGACATGGACGCCTTCTATGCTTCCATAGAGCAGCGCGATAATCCAGAGTACAGAGGCAAGCCGATTGTTGTAGGAGGATCACCGGAAGGAAGAGGCGGTGTTGTAGCAACGGCAAGTTATGAGGCACGTAAGTTTGGGATACGGTCGGCCATGCCATCAAAGAGAGCGAAACAACTTTGTGATCATGTTATCTTTGTTCGTCCGCGGTTTGAAGCTTATAAAGAAGCGTCTGTAAAGATTCGTGAAATCTTTCATCGTTATACAGATCTGATTGAACCCCTTTCGTTGGATGAAGCTTACCTCGATGTAACAGAAGATAAGCAAGGCATTGGATCGGCTATTGAAATTGCCAAGCTGATCAAACAAGCTATACGAGATGAATTACAGTTGACAGCTTCAGCAGGTGTGTCCGTTTCAAAGTTCGTAGCCAAGATTGCTTCAGACATGAACAAGCCCGATGGGTTAACATTCATCGGACCTTCACGCATTGAGAGTTTCATGGAGAGATTACCTGTTGAAAAATTCTTTGGAGTAGGTAAAGTAACGGCTGATAAGATGAAGAGCATGGGACTTCATACGGGCGCAGACTTAAAGAAACTTACAGAAGCTGAACTCACAAAACACTTCGGAAAATCAGGACGATTTTTTTATAAAATTGTACGTGGCATCGATGATCGTGAAGTGCAGCCTCACAGAGAAACGAAATCAGTAGGAGCGGAAGACACATTTCCGCATGACCTTACCGTTATTGACGATATGTATTTTGAACTTGACAAGATCGCGCAAATTGTTCATCATCGTCTTCAGCGTAATGAATTAAAGGGTCGCACCATTACACTTAAAATCAAGTATCATGATTTTAAAATCATATCAAGAAGCCAGTCGTTTGATGAACCTTTGAACGATTTTGATACGATCTCTTCGACAGCTAAACAGCTTCTTGAAGGCACTGATCCCGAAACTAAAAAGATAAGATTACTGGGTATTTCCCTCTCAAATTTTGGTGATCTTGCCGTGCGTGTGAATGATGAACCAACAGATCAATTGAAATTATTTTAGAGATTCAGTAAATTGAAAAAAACAATTGTTAGAAATATAGAACTATGGTAACTATTGAAAAATTCAAAGCGTTAGCATTATCGTTTCCCGAAACGACCGAACAACCTCATTTTGAAAATACATCGTTCAGAGTTGGTAAAAAGATCTTCGCGACGCTCAATGAAAAAGAGAAGAAGGCTTGTCTGAAACTCAGTGAGATAGATCAGAATGTGTTCTCTTCTTTTGATAAAACTATAATCTATCCCGTTCCCAATAAGTGGGGCAAACAAGGCTGGACATTTGTGCATCTTGCTAAAGTAAAAAGTGAAATGTTGAAAGATGCATTATCAACAGCATTTTGCGAAATTGCACCCAAGCGACTGTCTAAACAATTGTCGTCAGAGAATCCATAAATTAAATTTGTACTATGACATCAAAACGCGAACAGATATTACCTGCTGTAGCTGCGGCTATATTTAATGATAAAGGAGAGATCTTATTGCAGAAGCGTAGAGATGTAAATAAATGGTGTGTTATCTCAGGCCATGTTGAGTTTGGCGAGACTATAGAAAACGCAATACTAAGAGAGATCGAAGAAGAGACAACGGTAAAAGCAAATATTGTTCGTCTGATAGGTATTTACTCGTCGCCTGCTTCTCAGACTTATGTTTATGATGATAGAACAGTACAGTATATCACTTCATATTTCGAAGCTAAGCTGTTAGGAGAGATCAATTCGGATTACTCCAATGCTGAAACACAGGAGTTAAAATTTTTCAAACTGGAAGATATTCCAAAAGATCTTGCACAGCTGAATTCTAACTGGCTTAAGGATGCAGTGAATAAAAAAGAAACTGTATTTGTCAGGTAAGAGGGAAGGGGTAAAGAATTAATCCTCATTCAGTTTTGTATCTTTCTTCTTCTCAATATACTCATCCATTCGCGAAAGCAATCTCCACCATTCAGAACCATCATCGCGAAAAGTGCGGATGGCTCCAGCACGAACCAGTATCTTACGAAGTTCATCGTCTTCGAAACCGCCCAGGTAATTCTTTAATGTTTCAAAAGATCGATCAGTGAAATTCTTATGATTTAGAAAATGCCGTGCAGTACGTTCAGCCATGAACTCAGTTTTGAGTTCTTCCTGCTTCAGTTTTAAATCGTAATCAAATTTGCGGCCCTGAAGAAAATAAGAAATCAATCCACCAATGAAGCTGGATATCGCGGCTATCAAAATGGTTTGTGTCATACAGAGAAAGGCTTAATGTAATGGCTTGCTTAATTGCTGGCAGCTTTGTTAATTAATTTCTTCACATGATCTGATACTGATATCTTAACGGCTTCTTGAATTGCCTTGGGCGACATCTTTTTTAATGTTTTTTTAAGAATGTCAATCACTTTATCATCGTCATGGAGGTTGGCAAAATCATCCAGGTAGTACTCGACGAACACCAAGCAAATTACGTCTTCAAGAAGTTGTGTGTCTGGATTTTGATGGAGTTGCTTCTTCTGCAGAAGCGCTTTTACTTTATCAATTGTTTCCTGGTCGTATTCACATTCTTTTAAAATCCTCTCAGCAATGGTAGCGTGATGAATGGCAAGCTGGCTTCGCCATTGCAGATAACCTTTTCTGTCTATAGGGTAGGCGTTACGTGGAATCTCCCACCGGCCAATGTGCTGACATCGTGCTGCCAGTTGAACATGTTCGGGTGCATCAGGGGCGTAGTGACTTAGTTTGCTAGTCATACGTATAGCATAGAGAAATTCTTTGGGGATGTCGTTATCTTCAGTTTTCTCCCGGTTAGGATCATTGCCGTTGTACGTGTCGAAAGATGCTATCGCGCGCTCAAACCTTTTTAAATCTGTCATTCAATTTATTTGTTCAACGAATACCTATACTGCCATTTTTAGTATTGGCTCCGTAAATATGCATTGAACTTGTTCAGCTAACAAACTTTCTTCTACTACTTTACCAATAACAATAACCGCAGGTGATTCTATTTGCTGCTCATGCACTATTTTTTGTATTGTGCTTAACGTACCCCTTACGGCTTTTTGTCCCGGTAACGTAGCTTGTTGAATGATAGCAACAGGCTCTTTGCAATCTCGTGCCTTATTAAATATAGGAATTAATTTAGACAATTGACTCAGACCCATGAGTATAATGACTGTCGCAGTAGATTGAGCAGCATGATAAATGTCTGGCGAAACTTCGCCATTGGAGAGCGTACCAGTAACAACCCAGAAGCTTTCATTAACACCTCGCTTGGTCAGCGGAATGCCAGCAGCAGCGGGAGCAGACAGCGCACTTGATATTCCTGGTATAACCTGAACCTCTACTCCGCGCTTCATAGCATACTCCAACTCTTCATGTCCACGGCCAAATACATAAGGATCTCCACCCTTCAGTCTCACCACATTTTCATACTGGCATGCATAGAAGACAAGTAGTTGATTGATCTCATCTTGTGTAAAAGCGTGCTTGTTTTTGCGCTTTCCTACGTAGATCATCTTACACCCTGACTTTGCGTAATTCAGCAGTTCAGGTGAAGAGAGTGCATCATATAAGATCACATCAGCCTTCTCAATAGCTCTCATTCCCTTTAATGTGATCAATTCCGGATCGCCAGGACCAGCACCTACTATCTGTATAGTGGGCTTTTTTACATGATTTGTCATAGTTTGAGTATTAATTACGTAAATTTACGTAAATTTTATTTAAAAATGATTGACATTTCGTTGTTATTAGGTAATATTACGTAAAATTTACTTGAATATGAGAAAGAGACGAGTAATTGTAGTTGGAAATGGCATGGTTGGTTATAAATTCTGCGAAAAACTACGTAGCAATCAAGCCGCTCAAGATTTTGAAGTAATAGTATATGGAGAAGAGCCACGCCCGGCATATGATCGGGTTCACCTGAGCAGCTATTTCTCAGGCTCCACAGCAGATGATTTGCTAATGGCACCAGCTTCATGGTATAGCGACAATAATATAGTATTGCATACAGGTGAGTTGGTTGTTGATATTAATCGTGAAACCAAAACAATACGAACACATCAGGGTAAAGAAGACACTTATGACTACCTGGTTCTGGCAACGGGATCAAGTGCATTTGTTCCGTCATTAGAAGGTGTAGAACGTGATGGTGTTTTTGTTTATCGTACCATTGAAGATCTCAACCAGATTATAGCATATGGAAAGAAAGTAGACAAGGCAGCCGTAATGGGTGGCGGACTTTTAGGGTTGGAAGCCGCCAAAGCCTTACTTGATCTGGGACTGGAAACTCATGTAATAGAATTCGCACAGCGCTTGATGCCACGTCAGGTTGATGATGCAGGCTCACAGGTGTTGGCTCATAAACTGGCACAACTAGGCATTACCATCCATACAGGTAAGAGCACTAAAATGATTGAAGGCAATGGCAAGCTCGAAGCCCTGGCCTTTGCTGATGGAACACGTTTAGAAATAGGTATGCTTGTGATCTCCGCAGGTATACGTCCTCGTGATGAAGTTGCCAAACACGCTGGCCTTAATGTTCACTTGCGTGGCGGTATCATCGTTGATAATTTCATGAAAACCAACGATGAAAATATCTTTGCCATCGGCGAAGCTGTAGTTCATAACGGTATGGTATATGGCCTGGTAGCTCCAGGTTATGAAATGGCCGACGTTGTAGTGAAGCAATTGATTGGCGATGCATCAAAACAATTCACAGGTTTTGACATGTCTACCAAACTGAAATTAATGGGTGTTGATGTAGGCAGCTTTGGTGATCCTTTTGGAGAAACACCGGGAAGTATTCCTATTTCATTTCAGGATAGAAGAAATGGTATTTACAAGCGCATCAATATTTCAGAAGACGGTAAGTATCTGTTAGGCGGTATTCTGGTTGGCGATGCAAGTCAATACAATATTCTTCATCAGATGGTGGCGAACAAAATGCCATTACCAGCAGAACCTGAATCATTAATCTTAGGTGCCCGTGGTGGTAAAGGAGAAGAAGATGCTGGTGCCGGTGTAAAAAGCCTGCCTGATACAGCACAAATTTGTTCTTGCGAAAACATCACCAAAGGCGCCATAGTACAACAGGTAACAGAATGTGGTGCCAGATCCATTGATGATATTAAAAAGTCTACCAAGGCATGTACTGGTTGTGGTGGTTGTACACCAATGGTAAATGATATCCTGAAGATTACATTAGAATCACTAGGACATACTGTAAAGAAATCACTTTGTGAGCACTTTGACTTCACACGTCAGGAGCTCTATGATATCATTAAAGTAAAAGGTATTAAGAGCTATGATAAGTTGCTTGACGAGCACGGAAAAGGAGATGGTTGCGAAGTTTGTAAGCCTGCTGTTGCGTCACTCATGGCCAGCATCTGGAATGAGTTGATCGTAAATCAGGATACAATTCAGGATACCAATGATCGTTTCCTTGCCAACATTCAACGTGGTGGTACGTATTCCGTTGTTCCCCGAATTGCAGGTGGTGAAATCACGCCGGATAAACTTTCCGCTATAGGTCGCATTGCGAAAAAATATAATCTCTATACAAAAATCACAGGCGGCCAACGTATCGATATGTTTGGTGCACATGTTGAACAATTACCAGATATCTGGGAAGAACTGATTGACGAAGGTTTTGAAAGCGGACATGCGTATGGAAAATCACTTCGCACAATAAAAAGTTGCGTAGGTTCTACATGGTGCCGCTATGGTGTTCAGGACTCTGTATCGTTTGCCATCTTTGTTGAAGAACGCTACAAAGGACTTCGTTCACCACATAAGCTTAAGGGTGCAGTTTCGGGCTGTATCCGTGAATGCGCTGAAGCTCAATCAAAGGATTTTGGAATTATAGCAACTGACAAAGGCTGGAATTTATATGTCTGTGGAAACGGCGGAGCACGTCCTCAGCACGCCAAACTATTAGTGGCCGATGTAGATACCGATACATGTGTTAAATACATCGATAGATTTTTAATGTTCTACATCAAAACAGCTGATCCATTAACCCGTACAGCAACGTGGTTAAACAAAATGGAAGGTGGCCTTGAATACTTGTACAACGTAGTGGTTAATGACTCTCTCGGCATTGGTGAAGATCTTGAACGTGAAATGAAAGAACTCATCGCCAGCTACCATTGTGAATGGAAGAAAGTTGTAGAGTCGCCAGAGCTCAGAGCCAAGTTCAAACATTTTGTGAATGTAGATGAATCCGATCCTGCCATTGAATATGTTGATATGCGCGGACAGAAATGCCCTGTGGATTGGAATACTTCGAAACACTAAGAGATCAGTTTTAAAATCAAATCATTAAACATCGACAATAGAGATATGGAACTTGTAAATGATACTGCTACGCATAACAATGTTAAAGTTTGGTTTAAGGCAGCCCGTGTGAATGATTTTCCAGAAAATGGTGGCGCGTGTGTTAAGTATAATGATCTGCAGATTGCTGTATTCAATTTTACAAGACGTAACGAGTGGTATGCGTGTCAGAACATGTGTCCACATAAAATGCAGATGGTTCTTTCCAGGGGCATGATAGGTTCAGTGGAAAACGAACCTAAAGTGGCGTGTCCTTTTCATAAAAAAGCTTTTTCGCTCAAAACAGGCGAGTGTCTTAATGCCGATGAGTGCAGTATTACAGTTTATCCCGTAAAAGTCGAGGAAAACTACGTATACATAGGTTTTTACTAAGCGTAACTCCTTCAGTTTAGGTTAGGAATGTCCGGGTGCTGCTTAGTCGCCCGGCATTTTTTTTATTTATCACGTAAAAACACGTAATTTTATACGTAATGAATCTCAATTTTGAGCAAGAGGCGAAACTTCATCTGAATAAGTTCAGCAAGCTGGGCACCTGGTATATTCTGGCACTGAGTGTTGTTGCTACAGTCATTACTATTGGTCAGCTACTCATCCAGGATCACTTGAATAATCAGTTGAGTGACTCACGGGTTGTAAACGTAGCAGGTAAGCAGCGAATGTTAAGTCAGAAACTAACCAAAAGCATTTTGCTGTTGGCACCTGACCAATCGTTAGAGAAGCGAAATGAAATTCAACGTGACCTCCATTCAACACTCAAGCTTTGGAAACTTTCACAAGACGGTCTTCTTCACGGTAATGATAGTTTAAAACTCAAAGGCAATAATAGCGATACAGTATCAGCTAGGTTCAGAAAAGTTGAACCTCACTTTGACAAGATGTATCAAAGCGCATCTCACCTGCTTATTTCAATAAGCAAAGAGCCACTCATAAACTTTGATTCACTTCGTAATGATATCTCCGTAGTACTGAAACATGAAGGCTACTTTTTAAAAGGAATGGAAGTAATCGTGCTTCGTTATGATCTTGAAGCGAGAGAGCGTGTAGCTATGCTCAGCAATATGGAATATTTGCTGCTTGTAATCTCAATTATTGTGATTTTGCTTGAGATCTTTTTTGTTTTCAGGCCTACCACGTATCAGGTTAATCAGACAGTCAATAAGCTTATAGCCTCAGAAAAAAATGCCCAGAAACTCACCAAAGAAATAGGAGAGCTTTATGCATCTCTTGAGAATTCATACGAGCAATTATCACATGTTAATCAGCCAACGGAGAATCCCAGATTATATGCTAAGGGTGACAAGGGAGGAAATATATTTTTTATATCGGATTTATTCACAGAAATCTCAGGTAAAAAACCTGACGACGCGATGCGTATCTGTGATCTATTCGAAGGTATGAAAAATGAAGATGACTGGATGGATGAAATCATTGAACGTGTATCCGATGGAAATAGTTGGCAGGGATCAGTTCATTATCTTGATAAAAACAACGATAAACGTTGGGCAGAAATTATGGTTTTGCCTGTCTTCAGCGAAAGTGATGAAGTAGAAGAGCTTCAGGTTTTTGGTTCAGACATGACAAAACAAAAGTATGCCGAATTAAACATGCGGAAGAAAACCCGTGCCGAAATTGAAAAGAAAATTAATGAGCAGAAATTCAGATCGGTATTAATTCTGGAAGGTCAGGAAGAAGAACGCAAACGTATTGCCATGGATATTCATGATGGCATTGGTCAGCAACTTACATCATTGAAATTTCAAATAGAGTCTCTTCCGGTTTCCAGTGATGAATCGGTTGAAGCAAAGATCAATGAGATTAAACTGGGGATTAAAGATGTAATAAAAGAAGTGCGTCGTGTTACATTTAACCTGAAGCCCACCGTTCTGGGTGATTATGGATTGCAGGCAGCACTGAGTGTCTTTATCAGAGAGATAGGTAAGTTGAGCGATATAGAATTGACGTATCAGACTGTAGGTGATATTTCTGTGCGACTTCCGCAGAAAGTGGAAAACAATATTTTCAGAATTGTTCAGGAGGCTATAAACAACTCTATAAAATATTCCGGAGCAAATAAGATAGAAGTAACATTGAAACAGAATCCGGAAGATATAGAAATTACAGTGAGCGATCAGGGTTCAGGTTTTGATGAGAAGATTGTAGAGGCACGAAGCGTGAATATTGAATCGGGTCGTGGATTCTTCAACATGTATGAGAGAACAGAGTACATTAACGGAAAACTTGAGATCAAATCAGATCCAGGTATGGGCACTACTGTTATACTAACCGTACCGCTGAGAAGTGCAGTTCCGGCTTAAATGTATTTTAGATTTTAGATTTAGAGCGTGTTAAATATATTGCGGATATGGATAAAATAAACATCGTACTGGCAGATGATCATGTTCTTGTTCGTAATGGCCTGAAGGCTATGCTAGATACAGATACCGGCATTGCCGTAGTTGGAGAAGCAAGTAATGGTATGGAAGCACTTGAAGTTGCCAAGAGACTCAGACCCGACATACTTGTACTCGACATTCGTATGCCTGATAAGACTGGTCTTGAAGCCGCAGCTGAATTAAAAGACTATGCACCCGATACAAAGGCAGTAATTCTTTCCATGCACGACTCTGAAGAATATGTTTTACAGGCCCTTGATGCAGGCGCATACGGTTATCTTTTAAAGGACACCGATAAAAATGAATTTGTAAAGGCGCTGAAACAAATTCATGGTGGAAATAAATATTTCAGTGGCGCTGTCTCTAACGTATTGGCTAACCGTCTACTGAATGCCAAGCCGTATGTAAAGAATACTCCGGCGACAGATCAATACAATCTTACTAAAAAGGAAAGGGAAATTTTAAGTATGGTTATTGATGGCAAGCATAATAAACAAATATCAGAATCGCTTGGCAAAAGCGCCCGCACTATTGAGACACACCGTTTTAACATCATGAAAAAGATGGGTGTTAACAATGCCATCGACATGGTTAACAAAGCTGTTAAGGAGAATCTTATTTAAGAATTTCTTAGCGAGAGCTATTTATACAATCCATTCTTAAACTCATAGCTGGCAACCTGATACCAGCTAATGGCTTCATTGATTAGCTGTTCATCATTTTCAATAAGTGTTGTTGTTCCGTCAGCGAAGTTGGGAATAAACGTTAAAGCTTTTTTCTGAGGATAAAGAATAACAAGCTTGTTGTTCTTTATATAGCCTACATTTTGATAGGTGCTTATGAAGATCCGTTCTCTGCCAGCTTCAAGTTTGAAGATATCATAACCAAAAAATTTACTTTTATACGAGAAGTTTAACAAGCCCAGAAGTGTTGGGCCCATATCAATCTGACTCATTAAACGATCAACTTTAGCGGGAGCAATATTGCCTGGCGAATAGATGAGCATGGGAATATGATACATGTTTACAGGAAGCTCAGTCTTACCGGCACTCTTTGCACAATGATCTGCTACAATAATGAAAACAGTATTGTTAAACCATGGCTTATGGCTCGACTCTTTAATGAATTTCCCGATAGCATAATCTGTATACTTCACTGCTCCATCACGATTGGTGTGCGAAGGAATATCAATACGACCTTCAGGATAAGTATAAGGTCTGTGATTAGAGGTCGTCATGATATGAGCAAAGGCTGGTTTACCTTTGGCGAGCGTATTTTCAATTTCACGGGTTGCAAGGGTAAATAGATTTTCGTCAGCAACACCCCAGATGTTTTCATAATCAATTTCAGAATCACTTAACCTGCTTCGGTCTGCAACTTCATAGCCATTGTTGGCGAAGAAATAATTCATGTTATCGAAGTAACCGTAACCTCCATAAATGTATTTGCTTTCGTATCCCTTTTCATTAAATACTTTTCCTAATGAAAATAAGTTTTCATTGTGAGGTCTTCTTACAATAGATTGGCCAGGTGTAGGAGGGATGCAAATTGATAATGCTTCCAATCCTCTTACAGTTCGCGTGCCCGTTGAGTAAAGATTTGTGAAGAATAACGAATGCTGCGCAAGCGAATCCATGAATGGTGTAATGTGCCTGGTGTTTCCGAATGCTTCTAAGAATTCTGCACTCAGACTTTCAACACTTATCAAAACAACATTTAATTTTTTCTCCGGACCCGGATTTGTAATAACACGTTCAACATTACTGGATGAATTCTCTGCAGGCGAAGCATCAGATGTTTTAAGCAGAGTCTTTATGGTAGCGAAAGCTTCTTTGTCGTCAATGTTTTTATAGAACTGCTCATAGTCAAGTTCGTTGTTGAGATAGGCGGCAAACAGTTCATACATACCATTGCCTGAAAGTTCATTTACGAATGTATTCTTGCTAAACTGATGTAGTTTATTGTTGATTGTAAAGAAGAATATCACAGGTAACAACAGGAGAGCACCTGCCCACAAACTCCTTTGTTTAAATCTAAAAGTGTGTTCGCTTGAAAGCGCTATTATATTTCGAAGCAACCATACAAGGCCAACGGTAATCAGCACAAGCAAACTAATAATTAATTCAATGGGATATGATTGTCTGATGTTGCCAATTACCTCGGTAGTATAAATGAGATAGTCAACAGCTATAAAATTGAAACGCGCATTAAACTCGTCCCAGAAAAAGAATTCTGAGGTAGCGTTAAAAAGAAGTATGAAAGTGAAAATTGTAAACAGTCCGAATAGAATGAAGCGATGCCATTTCTTACGGAATATTTTATCGGGCATCAGCCATAGATACAGTATAAACGGAATTAAAAAATAGCCAGCATTAACAAGATCGAAGAAAAGACCAAGTATAAAAATTCCAATTACATTAATGAATGAAAAGTCTACACTTGATGCTGATTTAATAAGCAAAACAATTCTTGTGAGAAGTGATATTGAAACTAAAATCAGTGTTAAAAGAACAGCTGGTCCGAATCTGTGAGAGAATACTTTAGTAAATCTGGTTGTCATGAAATGAAAACAGTTATCAGGTTGCAAAATTAACCCTTCAATCCGAAAACCAATAAACTCTTTTTGATTTAAGAAAGTTTCGAAAATTATTTTCTGTATTTAAAGTACCAATAGAGCGGAATGCCCAGCGCTGATAGGAGTAAACCAAATAATGAATTGATGAGCACTGAATTTCCAGAAGCATAATTGGATATATCATTGGTAAGGGTTGCTACCAGGAAGAAGCTCGTGAACACCACGAAAATTCCTGGCACCCACGGATACCCCCAAACATGATAAGGACGTTCGGCCGTTGGCATTTTCTTTCTCAGAATAAAAACTCCCAAAGCGCTCATACCATAAAACAACCAGGATACAAACACGAGCATATCCGTAAGCATGTCGAATGAGCCACTGATCACAAGCAGACAAGTCCACACGGCATGCAATACAAGCGCATTTCCGGGTGTTTTAAATTTAGGGTGAACTTGTCCTGTCCAACTGAAAAATCTTTTCTCCTGCGCCATAGCAAACGATACACGGGCCGTTGCCAGTATGTTTCCATTCGTTGTTCCGAAAGTTGAAATGATAACCATGATTGCAATTAATCCACCTCCTAATCCACCCATAACTATCGTAGCTGAATCTGTAGCTACCATTTGTGAAGAAGCCATCTCATCTATTGGCATTACGTAGAGATAAGCAAGCGTGATCAAGGCATAAGTAGCAATGCAGATCACTATTCCAGTAAGCAGACTTTTAGGAATATTTTGCTGGGGATTTTTTATCTCACCAGCTACGAAGGTTATGTTGTTCCAGCCATCATAAGCCCAGAAGGCTCCTGAAATAGCAGCAACGATAGCACCTACCAGACTCCAGCCTGCGGGATTGATATGTGCTGATGAATGAAAGAAGTTTTCAACATGACCTTTTCCGGAAGAAAATATTCCGATGACAATTAAAGCCATGGCAGCAACTTTAAGTACTGTGAACACAACTTGAATATCACCACCAGCGCGGGTGCTCCGGTAATTCACATACGTTAAGAAAATCACGATGATATTGGTAACAGACTTAACACCAAAATTCTCAAGTGGATAGATATGACCAATGAATGGAATATAAAGTTGAAAACTGTGTTCTATCTCCGTAGAGAATCTCGGAAGATGAACAAAGTATTCAGTGTATGTTCCGAGGATGTAGGCAATGGATGCAACACCCGCTGTATTAAATACAGCGAAGGCGGCCCAGCCATACAAGAAGGCTACGAAATCGCCATACATCTTTTGGAAGAAAATATACTGACCTCCTGTTTCTGGAATCATTGCTGCGACTTCCGCATTGCTAAGTGCCCCGAACAATGTCATGACTCCTGCTAATACCCAGATCACAAGCAGAAGTTGTGGTGAGCCTAACTGCGATGCCATCAGCGCAGGCTTCATAAATATGCCAGACCCGATGATGCCACCAACTACCAGCGAAATGCTGGTCCATAAACCAAGTGTGGGAACGAGTTTAGGATTGTTAGAGGCCATCTATCAGTTCATGAATTCAGCTAACAATCTGTGAAAATGATGTGTGCCTGTCTCGCGATTTACAGAGTATCGACCGTGTTTGTAAAAACGTGAGCGAATACCTTTCTGAACATTTTCAACAACTTCTTCATCTTCCATTTCTACCTGATGAAGATTAGCCCCCGCGCCCTGACGAAGTTTGCTCTCATCCCATACATATGAGAGAAATGAAATTTTTGTTTTTGCGATATCAATCGGGCGAACGATGTTAATGGAGAGGCCCCATGGATAAAAATTAAACATCATATTTGGGAAGACCCAGAAATAATAGCTCGCAACATTCTTTCCATAGTCAGGCGAAGAGGGAGGCAGATCAAAAGCCATGTCCTCATCCTTAGCGAGGCCAAGCTGAAGGTTTGAGTATCGGTAGAGTTCAGTTGTATAATTACCATAATCAATTACCGAGTTAAGTCCGGCGTGCACAAAGGGAATATGAAAACCTTCCAGGTAATTTTCGCAATACAAGGCCCAGTTTGCTTTCACGATATAATCATTTGATAACTCAGGGTGAAAATGAAAATCATGAAACGGCATCCAACTCACACGATCAATCATCTCTTTAAAAATCTCCAGTGGCTTATGATTAGGATTTAATGATGTGAACAACCATTTACCCCATTGAAAGAGTTGAAGTTGCGTGAGGTTGTCATCAGCTGTTGGAAAATCTTTAACTTCTTTAAACTCTGGCATAGATTGAAATTTGCCATCCAGTTGAAATCTGCGTCCATGATATTTACAACGGATATCATTGATCTTGCAAGGTCGTTCAACAATAAGATTACCGCGATGTGTACATACATTTGAGAGACAATGGAGATCACCTTGCTTATCGCGAGAGAGAAGCAAAGGTTCATTCAAATAGTTCTCTAACAAGTTAACAGGAGTAACCCAGCCTGGTTCTTTCACCTGATCAGTATCACCTACAAACTGCCATGACTGGGCAAATATTTTTTCCTTGGCGCGTTCAAAGTTTTCTGGATTGAGATAGAAGTCTGTTGCAATTGTCTGAGCCCTTGTGATGTCGGGATTGATGTTAAATGCAGGCATAGGTTATAAAGTCTATTGGCAAAATACTAAATCCTTGTCGCTTATATGACCTTTTTCTTTCTTATATTAATCAACCTTTGTAGGGTAAGATTGACCATTTCAATCAGGAACAAGACTCCCTAAAAGCGTATATATGAAAACTTCGATTTTTGTTTATTGGATAGCCAGAATTATTGCTGCCCTCATTATGCTTCAGACCTTATATTTTAAATTCACAGGTGCTGACGAATCAATCTACATCTTTACACAGGTTGGCATGGAACCTTGGGGAAGAATAGGTGTTGGCATTCTTGAACTTGTTGCCTCAGTTTTAATCCTTATTAACATTACTGCCTGGATGGGCGGAGTACTTGCATTGGGTTTGATGGGAGGCGCGATTATGATGCACCTCACTATATTGGGTATTATCGTAAAAGATGACGGCGGACGATTGTTTATTTATGCCGTAATCGTCGCTGTATGCAGCATTATTGTTCTGCTGTTCAACAAGGAAAAAATACAAATGCTTCTCAAAAGGTTTGTTAAACCTAGTTAGTGCTTAGCAGGCCAGCGAGTTCTTCTTTGAGTGATGTGTTTTGCAGCAAGCCCTTTAGTCCTTCAGATAGAAAATTAGGAATCTTCTCTGAGTTCTTTACTTTGTTTTTGACCTCACTGATCATTTCAAGAGCAGTAGATTTTCCTTCGAAATTTGGTTCGGCCTTTACCTTTTCTTCAAAGGCTTCCCATTCTCCTATGCCCTTAAGTTGTTCTTTTTTAACAGCGATAGCCTGTTGCTGAGATTTAGACTTGCTATCTATGTAACTGTTGTAAGCATCAATAATTTCATCGAGCTCTTGCTTTCCCAGTGTTCCATCTTCAATTTTAGCAGTTACTTCAGGGCTGTCAGAAAGAAATCTTAGCATTGTTTTCTTGAACGTGAGGTTAGGCACTTCAACACCATGACCATCCTTTTTTAAGAGATAAAGTCCATCAAATGAAGTTTGATTTTCAAGTTGAAAACCATAAAGACTCAAGTATCCAGGTTTAATTAATTTCATAAAGGTATATCCCTTATCACCTTTTACAGGATGATAAGTTTCGCCCTTTACTGAGTAAGCTTTTGTCTGAAATAATGATACTGTTGTTTTCTTCTTATTGGCACCTGTTACAGTTACTTTTTTGTCAGGACCAAACATGATGGTTTTAACTTTTCCCCTTAGCGTATCTCCCTTAATGGTCACAACATAATCCTGGCTAAAGGCGGAGTAGGTGAGAAGCAGCAAACAAGCAAGAACAGAAGAAAAGCTTTTCATGATTTTTGAATTGATAACATAGGTGCTCTAAAGCACAATTTGAATAGTAATTTAGTGTAAGAAACATTATTTCTTTTTCTTTACAAAGAAAATTTAATTACGATGGTAAATTATAACCCTAAAGTCTGGATTAGCATAATTTTTCATACCTATAGCAGACAGGTAATGCGAACCCTGTTGCCTGCGTTGGTCTTTATGGGCCTGTTCTCCTTTGTTTTTTGTTATCTCGTTCTGGATGTTTTTCGCCTGCATGAAAACGACTATTTCCACAGTACCATTAGCATGCATTCTTTACTTGGAATTGTATTAGGGTTGTTTCTGGTATTTCGTACCAACTCAGCTTATGAACGCTGGTGGGAGGGACGTAAGGTGTGGGGTGGACTGGTTAACAGTACGCGCAATTTTGCTTTAAAACTTAATGCCTATCTGGAACAAAGCGATGCCGAACAACGCACATGGTTCTCGTTGATGATTTCAAATTTTGTATTTGCTACAAAGGAACATCTTAGAAAAGGAGTTCAACTCAATCAGCTTGAATTTTCATCAGAACATGAATCGAAGCGAGTTAGTGATTCGAAACATAGGCCTAATATTATTATGGCATTGCTTTATGAACGAGTTAATACCTTATACAAGCAGCAGAAACTCACAGGAGATCATATAATTAACATTGACAAAGAGTTGAAAGACTTTGTTGATTTATTAGGAGCAAGTGAACGTATCCGTAATACCCCAATCCCATATTCATATACGATGTATATCAAGAAGTTTATTTTCATCTATATCATAACGCTTCCATTCGGGTTTGTTACAACGTCAGGATACATGACAATACCCATTGTGATACTGATCTCATTTGTGTTGTTAAGTGTAGAGTTAATAGCCGAAGAAATAGAAGACCCCTTTGGAGGCGATATCAATGATTTGCCAACAGACGAATTGTCTCGTAAAATAAAAGAAAATGTGAAAGAGATTCTTCTTTCACATCAGTAGCATTCTAAAAAAGTTAGATCAAAAAAAAAGCCGTCTCGATTGAGACGGCTTTTTTATTATTGCGTAATCTGATTACTCAGCTACTACTTTAATAACAATCTCGTGCTTCACTTCTTTGTGAAGATCAAGCGTTGCTTTATAAGTACCAAGCTCTTTCGGGCTTTCTTTCAAGATAACTTTCTTACGATCGATATCGAAACCTTTGCCTTTAAGTACGTCAGCAATCTGAAGGGCTGTAACAGCACCAAAGATTTTTCCGCTTTCACCTGCTTTTGTTCCAATCTCAACTGTAAGTTCGCCAATCTTAGCAGCTAATGCTTCAGCATCTTGCTTCAATTTTGCAGCCTTGTGAGCTACCTGACGAATCAATTCGTTAGTTAATCTCTTATTAGAATCGTTAGCTATAATAGCAAAACCATTTGGGATAAGATAATTTCTGCCATAACCGGCCTTTACCTTAATCGTATCGTTTTTATAGCCAAGTCCTTGTACGTCTTGTTTTAATATTACTTCCATGTTCGTTTCTTTAAAGGTTACCGATTATTTCAACGAGTCACCAACGTAAGGAAGAACAGCGATGTGACGAGCACGCTTCACAGCTTGAGCCACTTTCTTCTGGAACTTCAAACTTGTTCCTGTAAGTCTTCTAGGAAGGATCTTACCTTGTTCGTTGATAAACTTTAAAAGGAAGTCAGGATCTTTATAGTCGATATACTTGATACCATTCTTCTTGAAGCGGCAGTACTTAGGTTTAATTTCTGCGCGCTTGATAGGTTCGTTCATTAATGTCATTTGGCGCGCTCCTCCTCAGCTTTTTTTACAGGTTTCCTGTTTTCTTTGTTTTTGAATTCGCCTTTGCGTCTACGTTCATTGTAAACAACGGCATGTTTGTCTAGCGCAGTAGTTAAAAAGCGCATAACTGATTCGTCACGTCTGAACTCGGTTTCGAGTGTGTTAATCACGTCTGGTCCTGCCGAAAATTCGAATAGGTTGTAGAAGCCTGTAGACTTTTTGTTGATGGGATAAGCCATCTTCTTTAAGCCCCACTGCTCAACGTTAATTACGTCGGCATTGGCTTTCTTCAACACTTTCACGAACTTTTCAACAGTATCCTTCATCTGATCATCAGACAAAACGGGATTCAAAATGAATACTGTCTCGTAATTTTTCATGTGTGTTTTTAGTTTTGAGCCTGCAAAGGTATAAAAATCGGAAACAATTGAAAATCAGTACGCTAAAATTCCTTGTTTTCACAGGCATTCTTGCCCTGTAATAATGCAAAAAGCCCTCAAAAACGTATTTTGAAGGCTTTTTATGTATCAAAATTGGTAGATTACTTCACTACAAACTGCCCGCTTCCCATCTTGTAATCATCAGTATAAACTTCCAGGGTATAGGTACCTGAAGCATATTCAGATCCTTTCTCGTAGAGGTAGGTCAATTTCTGCTTTGTATTATCGAATAAAACCTCCTGTGAGGCTGTATAAAATTCTTCTTTTCCATTGAACATAAAGGTGCCTGAACCGCGTGCCACATCAAAGATAACCTGACCATTCTCATCGATAATGCGAACCAGGATTTTCTTTCCTTCCACTGGTGCTACGTTATTCTCGGCAATGTTAAATTCAATTTTCAATTTGCCAACCTGCCTGTTTTTAAAAGGCGATTCACGTTCCTTTCCACGATCATTAACAGCCAGTATCTTAATGTTTTCAGCCTTAAGTTGAGAGGCGATAGCCACCTTGGTAGCAAGTTCGTCCTTGGTAACGGAGAGCCTGTTAATAGAATCGCCCAATTGATTTTTTTGAGTTTTAAGCGATTTATTCTCCGTCAACAATTCTTTATTTACAGACTTTAACTTTTCAATCTCTTCATCCTTGTTTTTTAAGAGTTGCTCATAACCCTCCACTTTATCTTTCAGATCTTTAATGACTTTTCCATTAGCGCGCTTAGTGCGCTTAAGTTCTGTTTCTATTTCAGCCTTGGCTTTTTCAAGATCGGCCACATTGCCACCCAGCTTTTGAACTTCTGCAATCTTTTGATCAAGCTCATCCTTGATTTCAGTAAGTCGTTGCATGGTCGATGCCAACTCTTGTTCCGTTGAAGCAATCTTCTCGCCCTGCTCTTTGATCTCTTTTGAATCCAGATACCATTTTACACCCTGTATTAAAATGATAACAAGGAGTAGTCCAATGATGATAGCACTTTTGTTGTTTGCTTTAGGAGCTGGAGATAATGAAGGATTTTGAGTTGTTTCGTTTTCAGCCATAGTAAGGGAATGAGTTGAACAAAAGTAAGTTATATTAGATTGTATTTCAATAATCAGTATTGCAATACAACGTGTTGTTTGTTTAGTGATGGATCAAAAAATACAAGACCACAGCGATATAGGTCTATTGTAGTGTACACCATGCTGTGCTTTTTAATCTCAATCCATGCTCTTTCCATTTCTGGTGAAAAGTAGATGTCATCAAGAATAATGACACTTTGACTATGTGTTCTCTGCACCAGCCACTCGAAATATCTTCTTGTTGGCTCATACCGATGGTTGGCATCAATAAAAGCAACATCGATTTTGCCGGATGATTGCAGGAATGCGGGAAGGGTGTTCTCTATATTTCCGAGAACTAAATTAATGTTTTTTGCCTGAGCAAATTCGAAAGTGAGAGTTGCAATATCTGCTATGGCCGATGAACCTTCAAAGGTTGTAACGTGTGCCTTTTTACCTGATGCAAGATACAAAGTGCTAATCCCCAGCGATGTTCCCAGTTCAATAACATTTCGGGCGTTATAGTAACTGATTATTCTACTGTAAAGTATACTGAATGACTGGGGTGAAAGACTTGTTTTAGCGATGTCACTAATTTTTCGAACGTTGCCTGTTAATGATGAAGATCCATTTCCCAGATCATCAACGATTATAACTCTTTCGTCATGAAGTAATTTTTTTCGAAGTTGTTCGATCGCGCTATGTTCACTTAGATCCTTCTTTGGTTTTACTATCCTGGTAAAGAAATCGTAGAGAAATGGAGAATGTAAAGAGTGTTCATCTACAGCATCAAGCCAATAGTTGATGTATTTTTTAATCCTGAAAAAAGTATGCACGCAGAGAGTGGATTTGTTTAGCGCAACGCCAGACTTAGTTTAGCCTGATAGGGGCAATCATGGTAAACTCCGGAATGATGACTTCCATTTTAAGTCCATCCACTACGCGTTCCATTTGATAGGTGCCCATCATCTTGCCTAAGCCAGATTTAAGATTGCATCCAGAAACGTATTGATGTGTTTGACCAGGTTCTAATACAGGTTGTTGACCCACAACACCTTCGCCTTCAACTTCTCTTGATGTGAAGCCGGCATCAAATATATGCCAATGACGACGCATGAGTTGGATTGTATTTTCACTCTGGTTTTCAATGGTGATCCGGTACGTAAAAACGTAGTGATATTGGCTCGGACTTGAGTAGGCCGGCTGGTATTCTGTCTCTACCGTTACTTTAATACCTTGTGTAATCTCGGTTACCATTGGAATCAAAAATATCAATTTTTTGGAATTTGAAACGGTTTTAATTGATTCATTTATCAATTGATTGAAAATCATGGCTTTTCATTTTAAATTTTTTAGCCAGAATGCCATTTTTTGATCATTTTTAAATAAATCGCCATCTCATTTTAAATAAACTATGCAAGTTAAAATTGCCGATTCCTGGAAGTCCAGACTTAAAACCGAGTTCGATAAACCCTACTTTGGGCAGCTTATTGATTTTGTAAAAAACGAATACCAAACTCAGACAGTTTATCCCCCAGGTAAGGAGATTTTTCGTGCTTTTGATAAATGTAATTTTGATGATGTTAAGGTTGTCATCATTGGGCAAGATCCATATCACGGTCCAGGCCAGGCAAATGGTTTATGTTTCTCTGTTCGCGATGGTGTTCGCATGCCACCATCGTTAGTAAATATCTTTAAAGAAATTCAAAAGGATCTGGGTAAGCCTATTCCAACATCAGGTGATTTGGAGAGATGGGCCAATCAAGGTGTTCTACTTTTGAACGCAACGCTTACAGTACGTGCATCTTCTGCGGGCTCCCACCAAAATAAAGGTTGGGAAAATTTTACCGATGCGGTAATTCAAACTATTTCAAATGAGCGCGAAAATGTTGTGTTTTTACTCTGGGGTGCTTATGCGCAAAAGAAGGGCGAGATTATCGATCGTAAAAAGCATCTCGTTTTAATGTCTGCACATCCGTCACCGTTCTCTGCAGATCGCGGCTTCTTTGGCTGCAAGCATTTTAGCAAAGCCAATGAGTACTTAAAAGGGAAGGGACTAAAAGAAATTGAATGGTGAGTAATGAAATAGTTCAAGGTTTCAGGTTCAAAGTTGCTTGCGCCAACTAACCTTGAACCTTAAATCTTGAACTGATTTCTAATAACTATTTAATAAGCTTAAAGAATCTTTTCCAACGAATCTTATGGAGGAGATCTGAGTTGTTATCAAGTGATAACCAGATAAAGAATGCTTTGCCTACAACGTGATCTTCGGGTACAAAACCCCAGAAACGTGAATCAAGTGAATTGTGACGGTTATCACCCATCATGAAGTAGTAATTCTGCTTGAAGGTATATTGAGTTACTTCTTTACCATCAATGATAAGTTTTCCACCTTCAATTTTAACATCGTCGTTATGATCATATAGCTTGATGGTGTTTCCATAAAGAGCTAACGTTGAATCATTGATCGTAATAGTAGCACCTTCTTTTGGTATCCAAAGCGGACCGAAATTATCGGTAGACCAGTTAACATATTTTTTTGAGTCAGCAGACGGAGACCATCCATTGTATGAAGAGTATGGAAAATTTCCTTCGTCTGTATTTACTCTGTTTTCAATTTCAACAGAAACGATATAGGGCGATTGTTTAATTTCATTAGCAGTCTCTTGCGTCAGGAACATAGCATAATCAACAGTACCATCGGAAGGTCTTGCAATGATATTACAATCTTCAGGACCAAGATTGTATTTCTCTAGATTACGATCATTAAGAGGACCTTTGGCTTTTACAATATAGCTGTACTGCATATCAACCGGATTGGTGATAGCTACTCCATTGGCATATACTTGTTTGTTCTTTACGAGTAAGGTATCGCCCGCAACGGCAACACATCGCTTGATATAATTCGTCTTTAAGTCAACAGGATAGTTAACACCTTCATTGAGACTGGCAGGCGGCACATTGAAAACAACTACGTCTTCTCTTTTGATATGACTGATACCAGGTAAGCGATATTGAGGCAACTTAATCCATTCAAGATATGATGGTATGTTGGTGAACCATATCTTTTGATGGGTCAACGGAACCTGAAGAGGCGTGGTAGTGGTACGCGTACCATAATGGAATTTACTTACAAAAAGAAAATCACCAACCAGTAACGAGTTCTCCATAGAAGGAGTAGGGATGGTGTACGCTTCCATGATCAGCCAGCGAATAAGCGTTGCAGCAACAACTGCAAAAAGGATGGCGTCAGCCCACTCACGTGTTTTTGATTTAGGACCTTCTTCTTTCTGACTTTTCTTCCAAAACTGCCAATTCATATCAAATAAATCTTTTTTAAACGTCGCAAATAAAGGGAAAATAATTGATTAACCGGATGAGTCGTAATTTCTGTCTTAGAATTTCAAAAAATCATCCATATTTAAAATGCCTTTTTTGTCTTTCAGCCATTCGGCTACCAAAACGGCACCTTTTGCAAATCCTTCGCGGGAGTGCGCAATGTGTTTTATTTCAATATTATCAATTGCAGATGAATAATTTACCAAATGTGTACCGGGTACCTGATCTATGCGGAATGATTTAATCAATAGATCAGACGCTTCTTTGGCTTGATCATTTACCCATGTCTTTTTGCGGTTTATATTCTTCAATATTCCTTCGGCTAATGTTATTGCTGTACCGCTGGGGGCGTCTTTTTTTTCCGTATGATGAATTTCATCCATGGTAATCTCATAGTCATTTAAGCCATTCATTAACTTGGCTAAATACTCATTTACCTTAAAGAAGATATTAACACCAAGACTATAATTAGAGGCGTAAAAGAAGGCTGTGTTATTTGCCAGACAGATCTTTTCAGCTTCTGGCTTTTGATCAAGCCATCCTGTAGTGCCGCATACCACTGGTATACCTCTTTCTAAAACTCGTTTAATGTTATTAAAGGCAGCTTCTGGTCTGGAGAATTCAATGGCAACATCAGCATCTACCGTAGCAATTTCATGTTGATTGTCGATGTCAATTCGTCCGGCGATGGTATGGCCGCGTTCAATGGCTACGCGTTCAATAATTTTGCCCATTTTGCCATATCCTACTAAAAGTACTCTCATGAAGATAAATTTTATAAATCCATTACTGGACTTTTGATTTCAAGGGCGTAAAAATGCAAAAAGGTTCTTAATAATATATCCCAGGCCTTAAAATATAGAGACTCAAACCTGATATTTCGGGTCATAGTGAAAGCGACTCGGAGGATTGGAGAGAAGTTATGCGAGCTATTCCAGTAAGTTTAGCAGGCGTGTGGCTTCATCCTTCCAGAATACATCGCATCGTGTAGGATCAAAGGGTTCTACTGAATTCAAATACCTGTTGATGGAATCAATGTCGGGATTTTTAAAGTCAATACTCAGATATGTATTTTCTGGACACCGATCCGTCCACGGTTTATGATGAGGTAATAACACAGGCAATCCGCAGCCAAGATATTCAAACAGTTTAGTGGGCATCCGGTTTTCTGTTATTTTGGTAACGGGGTATGCTACTATTCCAACATCAGCTTTTTGAATTTCTTTTATGATTTCTGAATGGGGCACTAACTCATTTCCACTTTTCAGATCTATAAAATCGCAGTTACTTATTTTCTGCAGTATTCTTAAATAGGTTGATTGCTTTGAGCAATATCCAATTAATGTAAGTCTGATGCGGTTGTTTGAAGCATGAAGATTTTTAGACAGATCAATAGCATCAAATACGCCAGTAGCTTCATTCAATGTTCCACTGAAAAGCAAGTTGATCGAATCATCTGTCTTAGTTTTAACGGATGGTAAGTCCGCTGGCTTTTTGAATTTGTTTTCGAGAACGACAAACTTTCGTTGAATAAAAGAGAGTTCCTTGACATAGCCAACCTCAGCCAGTATAAACATAGTAATAATGGGAGAGGAGATGAGTTCTTTAATTCTTACAAACCAGGCAATGGGCACTCTTAGCCAGATCGGAAATGCATTGGTGTAAAGTATGTTCCGATAGTAATTTTCCTGAACATCGTAATAAATTTTGCACCCTGTAATAAGTTTTAACATCACCGATGCAAGCAGCAACTCATGTGTTGAAACAATTATTGATTTCGGTTTAAGTTGAAGAAGTTTTCTTAAAACAATAAAGGGTTGAATAATCCGTCTAAAACTTAGGCGCTTAAAATTTTTGCTGGCGTGTAGGTGAATGTCAGGGAAAGTGCTGGTAACTTTTGTGGGATATCCGAAAACATGAACTTCATAAGAACCGGATTGAGCTAAGCTCTGCGCCAGTTTCTCAAACATTCGGGTGTCGTCAATAGGTTTGAGTACGGAGGCTATTGCAATTTTTCTTTTTTTAACTTCTTGCATCGTAACGCTGTAATCGTTTAGCGCTTAATTGTTATTATTGCCGAAAATACTATTATCGATTAACAACGAATACACAAAATGGAATTAAAACAACTTATTGAAAAGGCCTGGGAAGATCGCTCCCTTACGCAACAAGCTGATGTTCAGGCTGGCATCCGTGCCGTGGTTGAGAAACTGGATAAAGGTGAATTACGTGTTGCAGAGCCCATTGAAGGTGGCTGGCAGGTAAATGAGTGGATTAAAAAGGCTGTAATTCTTTATTTCCCTATTCAACAAATGGAAACCATTGAAGTTGGACCTTTTGAATTTCATGATAAAATAGCATTAAAGAGAAATTATAAGTCTTTAGGCGTACGCGTGGTACCACATGCCATTGCACGCTATGGCTCATACCTGAGCAAAGGTGTAATCATGATGCCATCATACGTAAATATTGGCGCTTATGTAGGCGAAGGCACTATGGTTGATACCTGGGCAACTGTAGGAAGTTGTGCTCAAATCGGAAAGAATGTACACTTAAGTGGTGGTGTAGGTGTTGGAGGTGTTTTAGAACCCGTACAGGCAGCTCCTGTTATTATTGAAGACAATGCATTCATTGGTTCACGTTGTATTTTAGTAGAAGGTGTTCGTGTTGGCAAAGAGGCGGTTCTAGGTGCTAATGTGGTGTTGACGGCGAGTTCTAAAATTATCGATGTTACAGGCCCTCAGCCAGTTGAATATAGAAATTATGTTCCTGAAAGATCCGTTGTGATACCAGGCTCGTATACTAAGAAGTTTCCTGCTGGTGATTTTCAGGTGCCATGTGCTTTGATTATTGGCCAGCGCAAAGAGAGTACAGACAAAAAAACATCGCTAAACGATGCACTTCGTGACAACGGAGTTTCTGTTTAGAGACTTGTTTATGTAGTTTTAGCCATGCTTGATGCGACTGGCACTAACTTTGAAACATCATCAGTCGTTTACAATTAGTTAATACTTGGGATTTAATTTCCGGTCGTTACCTGTACGTATGAGAAAGTTGGGGTTGAGTTTTTTCATTATTGTTTTTTTGTGTGCTTTTACTGGCGACTATAAGGAAGCCTATCCACCCATGAAGAATGAGAGCTTTTCGCGCGGAGAAGTTCTTCATTACAAAATGATTTATGGATTCTTCACTATAGGCAAAGGTGTTGCTACGGTATATCCGCAGTACTACAAAATGAATAATCGCGATTGCTTCAAGGTTGAAATCATTGGAAAAACTGTTGGGGTGGTAGATTGGATTGCAGACATCGATGATCAGTGGGGTGCATATGTTGACACTGCTGCTTTGATTCCCCATCAGTTTTTCAGAAGAATAAGAGAAGGACGTTATAAAAAAGATGAATGGACAAATTTCGATCAGGTTAATAACCGAATTGAAGTGAAGACATTGGATAAAAAAACGGGGAAGTTAAAAGAACCCAAATACTATGATGCACCAGCGCAGGTGCGTGATATGATTAGCGGTTATCTCTTATTACGAAATATAGATTTCAATAAGATCAAACCGAAAGATACTATTAGTGTTCCTGGTTTTTTTGAAGATGCTTTTTATAACATGAAGATTATCTATAAAGGCAAGGAGGTAATAAAAACAAAAGTAGGGAAGGTTAGAACCATTGTGCTTGTACCTGTAATGCCTAAAAATAAAATCTTTGATGGTGAAAACTCCGTGTCAGCATGGTTTTCAGACGACAAAAACAGAATCCCTATTAAAATCAGTGCCGAACTATTTATTGGTAGTGCAAGTGTTGAGTTAATAGATTACACAGGCTTGCGAAGTCGTCTTAATATTGTGACGGATAAGTGATCACGCTACTTTTTTTAGCAATTCAATAAACTTGTCTCTGGATACGGGTTTAACAATGTAATCTCTTATATTTTTATTTTCCCTGGCTCGGTTTACATCATTAGGATCGATGGAAGAGCTCACCATGTAAATGATAATTTCCTTTTTCAACGTTGGCTTCACAGGTTTATAATCATCCATAAACATCCAGCCATCAACATAAGGCATATTGATATCCAGAAAAATATAGTCAGGAAGACTTTCTATATCATCAGCATTTTCTTTTAGAAAAGTCAAAGCCTCTTCTCCATTTTCGAATTGAAGTATTTTATCGGTAAGATTAGAAGATGTAATTGTTCTGGAGGCTGTTAGCCTGAAGATCTTGTCATCATCAACTAATGCTACAATAGGCAAATTTATCATGCTGCTAATATTAATTGAATTGAGAAGTTAATCCTTCATTTCTTTATTGGTCAATGTGATCCTCAATTTGATTCTTTATCATGAATAATACAATGCCCCGTCTCTCGGGATGTTTACAGAATGTTAAGACTCTTGAGCGATCATGATCAGGAAAAGGCAAACTATTGTGCTCACGTTAGAAGATATAAAGTTAAAATCTTCTAAATTTAGATAAACCAAAACCTGTTAAGTTATGCTAAAAGAGTTTAAGCAGTTTGCCATGCGTGGTAATGTAATAGACCTCGCCGTGGGTGTTATTATTGGAGGAGCTTTCGGTAAAATTGTGAGCTCTTTTGTGAACGATATTATTATGCCCATTGTCAATCCTCTCATACCAGGCGGTGACTGGAAAACTATAGAGCTAGGATCAGGCATTAAATTGGGCAGTTTTCTCGGCACCGTTGTCGATTTTCTGATTATAGCCTTTGTTATTTTTCTAATGATAAAAGCAATTAACGCCGCTAAGAAAAAAGAAGAGGCAGCACCAGCTGTTCCCACTGAGCCACCAGCAGATATTAAATTACTAACAGAGATAAGAGATCTATTGAAGAAATAAATTCAGCTCGCTGATCTATTTTTTAAATTGATCGGCCACTACTAAATCTTTGCTGCCTGCTGAATATTGGTAGAATCCAGATCCGCTTTTAACTCCCTTGTGGCCAGCTTGTACCATGTTAACAAGAAGCGGGCAGGGCGCGTATTTAGGATTACCGAAACCTTCATGAAGCACGCGTAAGATTGCAAGACAAACATCAAGGCCAATAAAATCTGCTAATTGTAAAGGCCCCATAGGGTGTGCCATACCTAATTTCATTACCGTGTCAATTTCATAAACACCCGCAACGCCTTCATATAAAGAATAGATAGCTTCGTTGATCATGGGCATCAGTATTCTGTTGGCAACAAAGCCAGGATAGTCGTTTACTTCAACGGGAACCTTGTCCAGTTTTTTAGATAATGACATGACACTTTCTGTCGTGTCATTAGATGTGTTATAGCCTCTGATAACTTCCACTAATTTCATTACCGGTACAGGATTCATAAAATGCATTCCTATTACGCGATCAGCACGCTTTGTAACGGAGGCTATCTTGGTAATGGAGATTGAGGAAGTATTGGTTGCAAGAATTGCATTTGGTAATGCCAGCGCATCAAGCTCGCTGAAGATTTTTAATTTCAGGTCTACGTTTTCAGTGGCAGCTTCAATAATAAGATCTGCCTGAGCAACACCATCTTTTATAGACGTAAACGTTTTGATATTGGCCAGTGCTTTCTTCTTCTGATCTTCTGTTAGTAGTTGTTTGCTAACCTGTCTGTCCAGATTTTTTTCGATGGTTTGAAGCGCATTCTTTAATGCCGCCTCCTGAACATCAATAAGAGAAACGTTGAAATCATGTTGAGCAAATACGTGAGCTATGCCATTGCCCATAGTGCCTGAGCCAATCACTGAAATATGATGCATGTCAATTTGTTTAGGTTAAGCAAATATAGAATTTCAGTGATGAATGTAAAATAGAAATGGTTTAGATGATAATTTGTTTGCGTATGTATAATTACTTATTCAACACTTACTTCATTGGCAACTCCCATGGCCGTAAAGCGCACTACGAGTTGAAGCACGGGGTTTTGAGTTTTTAGATTACAATCTTTAGAAGGAAGAATATTGTAATAGTAGAACTTCTGATTGCGTTTATATAGCTCGTTATTATCAGGTTTTCCTAATAGACTCACAAGTTCCATTTCGTTTAAGCCCAGCAGTTTTTCTTTTTGACTGGTGATCGCATCTTTCATTGCCAGTCGCTTTCCAGTGCATGCATTTTTATCATCATTCCACTCTTTCAGATTAACATCATCTAATACAGGTAATGATTTTGAACAGGAGAATAGGGAGCAAGTAATGACAAATGCAATTTTAGTAAGTATGTTATTTTTCATTTTTTAGAATACGTAAGAACCACGGTAGACTGATAGCAAGGTAAGCAAGTGCGACACTATAGAGCGTAGTTGAATTATGTTGATTAAAAGCAATCCATATTAATAAAGCAGGATAGAAGATAATTCTGAATAACTCTGCCCATTTTACCCAGGGACGTCGCTCAAAGAGAACGCCACAATTCACTACTGTAAATGATATTAAAATTGTGATGAATGTATTCTCGGCCAGATTAAATTTACTCGCATTGAAAAGAAATAATGACGTACCGATCAGGCAGATGATGTACTGAAACACCACGTATAAGTTCAGCAGCATAAATGTTGACGATTCATACTTTTTGTAAGAAGATGGATCAACATCAGGCGCAGGTCTGTATCCTCCAAGGTATTCAGGCAACCATCCAGGCTTCTTAAAAAGATATTTTATTTTATCAGTGATACTTGAGATACGTTTCAAGTCTTGTCCCATCTCGGCATAATGACTCACGTTAGCCCAAACGGCATTCCAGCTATTGATAGGTTTGGTGATACCATACGTTGGCTTCTCTTCCTCAGCTTGAAATGTTCCAAACATTCTGTCCCATATTATTAGTGAACCGGCATGGTTTCTATCAATGTATTTAGGATTTCTGCCGTGATGCACTCTATGGTGAGATGGTGTATTGAAAATGTATTCGAACCAACCCATTTTCTTTATGGTTTCGGTATGAATCCAGAATTGATACAGCGTATTCAATGCAGATATTAGTGCGAAGTGTTCAGTTTTAAAACCTAGCAAAGCTATGGGCAGGTTAAACGCAAAAGTCCAGACTACCTGAAGCGAGCTTTGTCTCAATGCGACTGATAAGTTATAATCTTCACTCTGATGATGCACCACATGGCCACCCCAGAATAAATTAATTTCATGACTCATCCGGTGCGCCCAATAGTATGCAAAGTCAACCAGCAGAAACAATGAAAGCCAATAAAACCAATTTTCCTGCGGAGCAAAGAACGCCAGTTTTTCATAAACCAATTGATAGACTCCAATGCCCAGGATAGTTAAGAATAGCCCGGAGAGCTGAGATGTAATGCCACAACTTATGTTGGCTATAGCATCGGGCAGTCGATAGAGTTCCTTATGTGTTAATCGTTCTACAACAAGCTCTATTCCAATCAGGATAAAGAAAATAGGAATAGATAGAACAATAGGATTCAGATTCATACAGACTGAATTTACAGCCTGTAAAAGTAAGGTTTATACCTTTAAATTGGGAGAGAAATTTAAAAACCTCCGCAGATAAGCCGCGGAGGTTTTAAGTGTTAATAAATCACTTTTGAAGTGCTTGTGATTACCGATGCAAGTCTAACTGCCTCGAAAATCCTTTCTTCTTTTGTTCCTAACTCGATGAGCGAAGCTTCGTGAGCGTTAACGCACATCTCGCAGCCATTAACAGCGCTTACGGCCAGACTCATGAGCTCAAAAAACTCCTTTCCGCTTACCGGTCTGCCCATGATATTCATTTTAATACGGGCTGGTATTTCATTATACTTTTCCTTTTTGGAAAAATGTCTGAAACGATAAAGTACATTGTTGGCACTCAGAAGTGATGCACAAGCTACAGCTTCGGCAATGGTTTCATTTGATGAACCTTCTTCTTTAGCGTGTTGAACAAAAAACTGACTCAACGTAGTGTTACCAGCATTCGCTGCAATAGATACACCAAGCAAAGCAATTTCAGCTTTTGTTAAGAATTCACTTTCTAATGAATTTTTGAAATTGATTTTAAGATCTGCCAGATAACGCGACTTACCTTCTTCTAAAAGATTAAGGGCATCACTCTGAAAACCTGCATCTACTTTTAATAAGTCAAGAAATTCTTGTGTAGTTTCTGAATAAACTAAAGCTTCCATGACAATTAAGCTTTGATAGTTTCTTTACCCTTCTCCCAGTTGCAAGGACAAAGTTCATCAGTCTGAAGAGCATCCAGCACACGGATCACTTCTTTTACATTACGACCAACATTCAGGTCATATACACTTACCCAGCGAATGATTCCCTGAGGATCGATGATAAAGGTAGCACGATAAGCAACTTTCTCATTAGCTTCAAGAATACCTAAATCTTCAGCCAATGATTTTGATGTATCGGCAAGCATTGGGAATTTAAGATCTTTCAGATCAGCATGGTTGTTTCTCCAAGCCAGGTGAACAAACTCACTGTCAGTAGAAGCACCAATTAAGTTTGCAGAGCGATCACGGAACTCTCCGAAGTTTTTATTGAACTCGGCAATTTCGGTAGGGCAGACAAATGTAAAATCTTTAGGCCACCAGAACATTACTGTCCAACGTCCATCTTCATTCACCAATTCTTCTGATGAGATATCATAGAATTCTTTTCCTTTTTCAAGGGAAACAACAGCTGTTTTTTTAAAGGTTGGAAATTGTTGTCCTACAGACAAAAGATGCTTACTCATATTCTCTATTTTATTTTTAAAGTTTATGGGTGCAAAAATAGTGTTACACGTTAATAACCAAAATTGATATTTTCTATACTTGATCAGTTTTGCTTATAAGTGTCCTTTTAGAATAATTACAAACGGATGCAGGAAGAATAGTAGGGAGCGAATTTATTTTCTTTTTCTGAAAATGGCTTTCATTATGAGTATAAAGGCGATTCCTCCGATACACATAACCACAATAACCTCAGGTGTAATTTGATTGACAGCGTGCATAAAAAACAGGTTGTTTGATTCCTGTAAAGATGATAAGAGTTTTGTTATAATTGGAGACGAAGTTGAAATTTGATATCACTTAGCGAACTTCCGTTAATGGCATCCATGCCACTGCTGATCGTTTTCCGATCGATGTATTGCGTGCGACTGAAGCGGAGCCACAGACTTATCTTCTTTGTGAGGTTAAACTGTATTAAAACAAAATAGCGTGAGCCTTTGCCATAGTATGCCGGAAGAGAATAGGCCAGCCAAACATCCTGCTCATAACAGTATTGACGATTATCATAATCATCAGTATCGAATAACGCATAGCGGGTCGTTATATCAAATCGCCCAAGATCGAGGCTTACGTCTTGCATGATAGCCATTCCTTGGGTTTGTTTATCATCGATTTTGAAACTGCTGAATTGGGCCCTGGTTTTCATGCTCAATTTTCTATCCATTGAATAATTTGCTCCGATCCAGAAATTATGTTTTAGTCCGTCACTAACATGATATAGATTGGTTGAATCGTTATCATTTCGTGCTTTCTTTTCTTCGCGGTATTGAATGTAAAGCTGATTAGTTTTTGTAAGCTGATAAGTAATTCGACTTAGCCATTCATGTCCCATGGAAGGCGAGTAGCTTCTAAACCTTAACCATGGAAATTGAAAATAGTCGAAATAGCCAGACAACGTGATCTTGTTGGTGTGTCTATATTTCCATCCCCAATACATTCCAGATTCATTCTGTGGTGAGGTGTTTTCTGAAAAGGCATTGTTATGAAAGCTGTAAAAGTTTTTGTCATAATTTCTGTATAAAAGCGATACATCTAATTTCGGTGTTAGACTATTTAAGACGCCAAAGACAAAACCGTTTCCATAATGAATGCTTTTTGAGAGTTCGCCGAAGAGAAGAAAGTTCTGCAATGAATAATTTATGAATGCACCAGTGTTTTGGTTTTGTCTTCCTGTAAATGCATATTGGTTATAGGGCAATAACTTTTTTATTACCGGTAAATTGAATTCTGTGTTGTTATAGATTAGGCCAGCATCAAGACTTTTATTTTTGTAATTGATCACCGCACCATAGTCTAATTCAATACAGCTTTTTCGTTTCTCCAATTCGCCAGCATTACGATGCAATCCAGATATTGTGAAAGATGAAATGGTAGATTGCCCACTTGCTTCCTCAACAATAGTAGCGTCTGGTTTTGTTCTCGATACGAAAGTTGTGAGGTAGACATTTCTTTTAACTTCTTGTGTAAGGGTTAGACCACTTAAGTAGCCTGATTCGTTAATTGATGTGTAGGGGAGAGAACCAACATTACTTCTTCGAATAGAGGTAATGGTTTCTGAACCTTTACCCATAGCAAAAGCTCCACCGAGCGTTAACCCCTGACCAAATTGGTTCTGGAAATCACCGATGATCAGATTTTTAATCTTTCCTTTGTTTTGAACTTGCAGATGGAACGATAAATAGTCGAAGAGATATTGATTGTTCTTTGTATTCCAGCTTAAATATTCGCCTGCATCTTTTTCAGCTGTAAAGCCAAAACTAAAATCTCCGGGGTTGCTGGTTCTGAAGCGAAAGTATAATTTATCTGGTGATCCTTTAAATTTCTGAGCATCAGTAACCTCGCGATCAAATCCTTTTTTTAATTCCAAATTTCGCTCATACCGGGTAAGGAAATAATTGTTGTCTTCAGTGAGTACTCGTTTGACTAATGATTGGTTGATATATTGTGATTGATCATTGATTCTGATAAAAGGTGCAATCTTTTTAATGGTTTGAATATCATATTCAGGAATAGTTTGTAGTTCATAGATGGAAATTAAATCGCCGTTGTCTGCTCTGTGATTAATCAGGTTTTGAATTTGTATTTCTGAGAGAATGTGCAGAAAGCGAAGTTCTTCTGGTGATGCTTTGTTGATGTCTATTGGATTAGACAAAAGTTGAACTATGTTTTCATATAGATCGCTGTAATTCAAATCCTGATCCTGAAAAGGAAATAATTCCTCAACTAATGTTGAGACATCAATATTTTTAGTGGAATAATTCTGCGCCTGAGAATTAATTATTGCTGTGAATAAGAATAGAAGCAGAAACAAAACCAAATACTTCTTCATCGACCAAGCTTCTATTTTTTAAGAAAACGATAGCTTATGGTTGCCTGATGACCAGATCCCAAATTAGGTTCGAATCTAAAGGCATAATCAAATTTTAACTTTGTTGGTTGAAATCCTATTCCAAAATATCCAGCATCAGGATTCGTGGTGAAGGCTGTTCGAAAGAAAAACTTTTGTTGGAATTTGTACTCTAACCCAATCTTCAGAATTGTTTTTTGGTTAATGCTCTTTTCAAGTTCAGAAGTTACAAAAACACTTTTGCCGGCTTTAATGCCAACTCCAGCGATGAGAATAGTCGATAACTTTTCATTTTCGTTTGTTGATATTCTGGGTTGTGTTACGTTAACGATATGTGCACCTATTGAGAGCTGAGGTGTTAATTGCGTGACAACACCAACACTGCCACTTACTACGCCCTTTGATCCATAACCCTCCGCGCTAAATTGAATGTAGTTTAATTTGATTCCGACAGAAGTAATACCCAGTTTATGTGCATAGCCTATAGTGGCAGCGTTTTCATTGTACAGATTATCGCCAAAATGAAATAGACCCAATCCTAGCGCACCTGATTTCAATGGGGTTGCAAATGCGAACGCAGATTTATTGGCAGCCTTTAAGTTTGGCCGAGCCAAACAACTAAACGATGCGGTAGATTCACTTACGCTCGAGATGCCAGCAACATTGTTGAAAATTGACCATTCATCGTTGACGCAGGCGGTTGAGTTTCCTAAGGCATAAGATCGTGAACCCATAAAGGAGGAAACACTTTGAGCCTTAGTTACATACTGTAATACTATAGAAAATGCAAGTACTAACTTTGCCCTATACAACACGAATCCCCTTTTTGCAAAAATTGAGAATGCGTTTTCAATTTGCAAAAAGTAGAGAACCTAAAAATAAGGTACTACGTATTTAAAATTCTTTTTTGATGTGAAAGTAGAGACCATTCTTTCCCTGAATGTTCATGGTGTACTCCAGGCGAAGTACTAAATCGTATGATGCTACAATGTCAAAACCTCCACCAACTCCTGCCAGTAAAGTATTTGACAAACGTGTGTTGAAATTGTTTTCCTCGTAGTATGGATAATTTTTTACGTAGCCGAGGTCACAATAGGTTTTTAGATATATGGCTAAAGGGATATATTCAAAACCGCGAGGCATCAACTCCCAGTTGATCTTTCTTGCCAAGACTCTTTTCTTTAACGTTGCTTTGTTAAGAAAGTAGTAAGGACCTTCTATTACATAAGTTTCATAGCCTTTCACAAATTGTTTACGATAACCTAACGCACTATAATTAGCATAAGGTACACCATGTGATGTGCTCCAATAAGCGTTTGCATAATTTGAAAAATAAAATCCATTCTTGAGGTCTTTATAATTTGCCAGTGAAAGGTTGATTTCGAACTTGTTGAGATTATCACCGAGCCCAAGACCTGATTTTGAAATGATCGCTAAAGTCTGATACCCGTTTAACGGATAGGCCACTACATCGCGATGTTCAGATAAAAACTGGTATGTTAAGCCACCGTAGTATTGACGCCTTATGCCGGGCCCAAAGTAATTTTCATTTTTGAAGAGAATACTATCACTGATCCAGTCAGTTGAATATTCTGCCCGTAATGAATGAGTCTGGTAGAATGAGTTTCTATAAGTATAGGTAAGTCCTGTCAGGGTTGAATACTCTTGCAGGCTTCTTGATTTTTCATACACCAGTATGTGATCAAGAGTTCTGTATGCAACATTTTTAGCTTCTGAAAAATCAAAATCAAAGATGAGACCTGATTTCTGTTTCTTGTTTAAATAAGGAACCCGATAGATTAATGACAATTTGCGCTGAAAGCCAAGGAGTGCAGTAATTAAAAGTGTTTCATTGCGGCCGCGCATATTGTACTGGTATAACTTAATACCATATACTACACGATTAATATCATGATTGTAGTTCTCCCACCATTCATTGAAATTTCTGTCTGATAGTTCGAATCTCGGAGTAGGGAAGGTGTACCATCGTTCGTTTACATCTACCAGGATATCTATTTTACCAGGTTCGAACTCGAGTGTACGAACATCAGTTTTATTAAAAAGCCGGGTGTTGTAAAGTTTTTTCTTGTCGCGTTCTAATATTAGGATAAGTTCAGTGCTGTCAACAACATCGCCTTGATGTAAACTTAGTTCGCGTAAAATAATCTGGTCACGAGTTTTGTTATTCCCGATTATGAATATTCTGTTAACAGTAAGATAGTGTGAGGTGTCGTAATCAATTTTCTTTTTGCTAAGTCGAATAGTGTCGGATACAGGAAATGCTTTCGGATTTTCAGAGAAGCCGTTAGTTGAAAAAATCCCTAATAATCCGAATAAGATTGCCAGCATCCGTTAACACAATATCCTACTATTAAAATTATATTACTCTTTTACTGCCTCACCATCATCAGGTTTCTTTTTGAATGAAATGAATAGCACTACAAAGCCAGCCAATACAAGCGGTATGCTAAGTATTTGACCCATGTTAATAGGTAAGTTGTTTTCGAATGTTACCTGATTCTCTTTCAGGAATTCATAAATAAATCGTAACCCAAAACATACTATTAAGAAGATGCCAAGCAATCTGCCTGCTGGTAATTTAGCTTTGTGTTTATTCCAAATTGCGAACAAAAGAATAAAGAGTATTACACAAGAAATAGACTCATAAAGTTGAGAAGGGTGTCTCGGTATTCCATAGGTTTTTATCCTGGCTACATAGTTCCCTGTTTTTTCTTTTTTAATATCATAAGGAAGTGATAGCTCAATCCCCTGATCGAAATATTCATTGAGCCTGTATGAAATTGAGTTCTTAACTTCACTGTTGATGAAGTTAGCAATCCGTGGTAATGTAGTGTTGGGTTTAAAGAAAATGTAAATGAATATTGGTTGATTACCGTTTGCCTTCGGGGGCAACGAATCATTCTTTACATAAGCAAGAGTTTCTACAATCTGATTAGTATCTACTTGTTTGTTTTCAACGTATTCGGTTAAGCGATTAACAAACATCACACCCCATTCTTTATCAGTAGGTTTTCCAATGATCTCTGAATTGAAATAGTTACCAAATCGAATCAAGGCTCCACATAGAGCAACCAGTATCACAATACGATCTACAATTTGCAAGAAATTTTGCCCGGCTTTTTTCTTGCGACTGTAAAGCCAAAGCGCAGTTAAAATTCCAATAGCTGCACCGTGACTGGCTAAGCCTTGTAAACCTGTGAATCTGAATGGACTGAATTCAAAAGGGAGGAATATACTTAATGGCTCTGTCCAGATCATTTCTGGTTGATAGAAGATGACATGTCCAAGGCGGGCACCAAGAATAGTGGCAATCACCATATAGATGGTCAGCGTTTCAACGTCCTTTTCAGGTTTTCCTTCTTTGCGGAACATGTAATAAAGTATCTGTTGGCTTAACAGAAAGCCTACAGCAAAGAAAAGTCCGTACCAACGAAGGGAGAATGTGCCGATTGAAAATATCTCCGGACTTCCATTCCAAATGATGTAATTCAGTATTGCCATAAAAGCAAATATATAGGGTTAATTGTAAAACGACATTTAATTTAATTGATTATAATTCAGGTGAGGGAATCCAGCTTGGCCAATTCTTCTTCAAAGCCTGACGATAAGATAGGAAATCTGCACCATGTGCGAGGATCTACATTTAACTCATCGAGATGAAAGGAGGGAGCAATTCGCTCTCGTTTCCATTGATTGATAGTCCATAATCTGAAAAATTTACGAATATGATTTTTTAGTTTACTATGATCTGAATAATTGGCCTTCATGGAATGCCATACTTGCTCCGGCGCTTTACGTTCCAGGATGGCAAGCTTCTCAATCTCTAACAGCACTTTATAAGGCATTAGATCATCCTCATCAGTTTGATGATTTTCAAGAGGTCTCAGTTCTGCAGTGGGTTCTAAATTATTAACTGTATGTAAACCAGTGTGTCCGAGGTTTGTCTCTGCCCATTTAAGCCATTGAATAATAAATACTTTACTGAGTCCGGCGATGGGGGCGAGGCTTCCACTGGTGTCACCATCCATCGTTGCATAGCCAACATCTCCTTCGCTTCTGTTTGA
>Ga0310811_10000740_pt1 | contig 41978 bp, 40 predicted proteins | sample YCmetagenome_FD_207642 | JGI IMG/M metagenome (GOLD analysis project Ga0310811, IMG submission 207642) | Soil microbial communities from experimental microcosm in Duke University, North Carolina, United States - YC | ecosystem: Engineered > Artificial ecosystem > Soil microcosm > Unclassified ...
GGAACTTTTCGGGTGCATAGTATGGCTTGACGGCATCGATAGAAGGGATCAACACCGCACGTCCTCCACAACGCTTAGCTCGTTCATATGATGCATAGTTGTGCAGGTCATAGCTCCATTCGAACACGGTTGCACCCGATTCGAAGATCTTACTGTTAATGATCTCCTGGTTTTGGTTGTTCTTCAAGGTCAACACGTATTTGAGGTTGATCTTGTCGGGATTGGAGTTGTCCATGAACTTGGTCAAGGTTTCACGAACATCGAGCAGTGGAAACAGGTCTCGCAATCCCTGCATAAAACATATGAACCCAGGTGCACGGCTGGCGTCCATCGCTCGACTCGCAATATGGATGGTTAGCCAGGTTAGTTGGTACATGAGACGATCATCGAACGGGTTGTCAGACATTCTATTGAACATACAGGGCTGTTTTGAAACTTATTAGAAGGCAATTCCTGCCAATCTCAGTTCTATAGAACTCCATCTTCGACAGAGTTCCGTAAAGCTCGACCATTGCGATCCTAACAACACCTTGCATTTGCCGATGAGTGCCACATCCACAACAGCCGATTGGACTTGGAGAATGGAACGATCAAAGTCGTCTTCTCGTTCCTGCTCAAAGAGGGTGTTGGGCGGGAACGATTCGAGCATCTCTTGGAATGTGTCTGCAGAATCACTCGCTACAAAGAACTTTAGGCCAGGCTGACGGTCTAAGAGATTGAGCATTTCCGCTACGAAGTTCTCCACTCGAGACAATGAACGCCACATCTTCCATTGAATCTGCTTGTCAGGTGACCATTTGGACACGTCGTCGTAAGATGATCCATCCTGACCTTTACGCACATGAACAGCTACCATGGAAGACATACTGGTCAAGCCTGCTTGTTCCAAGATATGTCGTTCACATCGATTGACTCGTTCTTGACAGGTCATGTTCAGTTTGATCGCACGAATGAACTTGCATTCATTCTCCCAACTGCGAAACGGAGAATCAATCACACTGGCCGATTCTAACAGCACATTGATAGGCTGTTCTTGTTGAGCGCGCGTTTGAATGGACTGCAAGAGCGACTGGATGTTGTCAACGACGGTCGTGTCCGCTGTCTTGTATTCGTCAAACAGGTTTAAATCTGTGAGCTCCAACAGCGGTGTGGGGAGTTGGTCTGGCAATTGTTTCAAGATTGAGATTTGTGAGGGATAGTCCCGTGCTATGGAGGAGAGATCGAACAAGTCCGACATAGACGCTTGACAATGATGGTCTTCACTCCACACAATGATCAGGTGATATCCATGTCCATGTGGGTTATACAGAGGACTCTTGTTCAGACCATCAAAGAGTGTGTATGCTGATGCAAGTGCACGCATCTTGTTGCCTAGGCCATTACGAACGAGAACATAGAGCATTCCTTTCCCAGGCGTTGACAAACGATTGGCTTCTGGTGGTGTCATCATCTTGAGTGCAATAAACTTCTCCAATTCGCGTTCTGCCCACTCGATCTGTTCTTTCGGAACGATTGGCCATGATACAAGCTCAACATGATCACGATACCTCGACTGAACGTGTGTTCTCCGTTCGAATTGACATCGTGGACGTGAAGCCAATGACCATCCTAGCTTGCCATGCAGAAAGCGATTCAAATGGATTTCTCGGAAGGTATTGCGTCCTTTGTCCACACGCTGTTCATCAGAATGAGGCAAGTGTTGAATCCAGTCCGGGTTCAAACTGACTGCGTTCAGTCCCAATTGCTTCTCCAGGGCAGAGTGCATGGCCGAATCATCCCATCCATACGTGGTAATGATTTCTGCATACCCTCCCACTGACACAAACGCAGACTTAGCAACAAGCAATACACCGTTCAGATAGACTTGCTGACGGGTTTTGGCACATCGCCAATCACCCTTCCAGTACGTCTGACACCACAATGCATCGATGTTATTCAGGGTCTCGTTCAGAAAGTTTGGCGACAATACATTGTCTGCATCAAGTTTCAATATGAACGGATGAATCGCGTATCGTACAGCCAAATTATATGCCCAGCTTAGCACCCATCGGCGTTTCGACTCAGGTAATTCCACACGGACTATATCAATTCGTTCCAATAGAGTGAGATCGTTCAGTTCTCTGGTCAAGGTTTGAAGGACAGGCTCATCAGAATGCCAGTCCACAATAACAATCTGTTCTGCACCACTCTCGAGCCAGCTCGGAACGGCCTTTGCCAAATTGGCATTCCGATTCATACAACACGCCACAATCGATACGGCATTTCTCACCATGGTTTACAGGATTATTACTTTACACAGAAATGGGAATGACAATTAGGCTCTACAGATCATAACATATCCCGGACTCTGACACTGAGGGAGTGTGTTGTTTTTAAAACACAATCCTCATCTTCGCTTGTGGTTGAAAACAACGTTTCCTCTGTGTCAAGAGTCTAGATGTCTACCGCCGTTCCGTTAGCTCTGTTGATCCATCGATCGTCTATCAATCTTGGGGATGAGATTCAACAGATTGCCGTTCGCCAATTACTACATCGTTATCTACCTGAGCGACATATCGAATACTACCTCGACCGGGACACGGGAGTGCTGTATGACAGTGCGACACTTGAACCAGTGAAACCGATAACACCACAGAGGAAAGTTGCTATCGTCTATTCGGGCTGGTGGGATGGTGCATATACGGACAATTTCCCACCAAATCCAGATGTCGTTAGTCACTGGTTGATTTTGTCGTTGCATGTCAATGAACTTCCCAAAGACTCGACGTATGCATGGCTGGATGGTGTACACACATTACCAGGCAAGAAGAAGTCATTGTTGGCGCCTGAACGGTTTCATTTACTGAAGGAGCGATTCATTGGCTGTCGAGACCCGTATACGGTTAGTCTGTTTCACAAACAAGGGTACAGCCGAGCTTACCTTAGTCGCTGTTTGACCATGACACTTGGAACTGTGTATCCAATGACCCCTTATCCACTTCGTTCATGTGAACGGAGAGGCGTTTATCTGGTAGATGTGTCTGAAAACTCCAACTTATTGCGAGAGATGCCAGAGTATTTACGAAGGCAAATCATTACTCTAAGCCATGTGTGGGAAGGTGATCGAACGAACATTCACGCCAAAAACAACCGTGCTCTAGAATTGTTGCATCTATATGCTCATGCTACACTGGTGATTACTAGTCGATTGCACTGCGCATTACCATGCTTGTCCTATGGGACACCTGTTCTCTTCCTTTACCACAACATGTCGGATCCACGGTTTACTGGTTTGCTTGATTCCGTCTCCGTAATTGGACGAGATTCAATTCATTGGAATGATCTCTCTGTTCACACTCTGACTCCTCACGATTGGCATCTGAAGGTTCGTTCAATGATAGAGACGGTGAAGGAATGGACTCAATCTCTTTGACACGTTTAATCCGTTCTACCGTTCGAGCCTCTCGATCTAGGTGCATCCGTGGCAACATACTGGATGGTTTCCAAGAACGTTTCAACTCTTCCAGGTCGGAACTTGACTGATACTTGCCCTGGGAGACGTAATCTTGAACGTCATTCACCAATGGATCGGTCTGAAAGAAGATGATCTGACCATACCGACGACCTACAACAAGAAGCATCATATGAAATTGCGAACGATTCGTGATTTCTAATGTGTACCGATTCACATAACCAGTATCTCCCCACCCTGCATCCGTACAGATGCTGAGCATGTGTCGGCCAGCAGAGCTACGACATTTTAGCATGGACGTTACACACTTACGACCGCCAATAAACTGTTCACTGTGTCCAAGGATAGTCTCCCCTGGCATGATGCCGATCAGACGATCGTGAGGAAGGATGCCTTCACCGAAGCCCTCCACTGATGCGTATCCACACTCACGTGCCATCTCGATCGCTAGACGTGCTTTGAATGGACCATTCCAAACTTTTGACCCAGCCGAAGGATCGAAGGTATTCACCCATGATTTCGTTTCATGTTCCGCATAGAAATACTCGCCCAGGCTAATATCGTAGGAACAAGTGCCGAGATTATCGCGCTCAAATGGCTCGATAATAATATTGCCTTGTTCAATATGATGAAGAATAGCTGTGTCGCTAAGACATGAGAATTGAGGTGGTTCACTCATGACGAGTACAGAGCTCAGGGTTTGACTAATTCAACTTCGGATTTGTGATCTTCAGCAGATGGTTCAGTAGAAGCGGTGGTCTGAATGGGAGTGGGTGAAGAGGATGGGAGTAATGCAGAAGTAGTTGGAGAACCGGATGTGGAATGTGTTGTGGTCTGAACAACAGCAGGTACAGGTGTTGTGGTCTGAACAACAGCAGGTACAGGTGTTGTGGTCTGAACAACAGCAGGTACAGGTGTTGTGGTCTGAACAACAGCAGGTACAGGTGTTGTGGTCTGAACAACAGGAGTTGGTTTCACTTGCACAACAGGGGCTGGAGTCGTAACGGGAACTGGACTGTCTGACGAATCATCCGCTCGACAACAACACTTGCAACAGCCATGTTTGACACACCAGGCTTTGACCTTGCTCCACCAGCTCTTGGCTTCCATCTCCACCCAATTGTCGACAGTCGTGTTGGCTTGGATGAGAGCTGTGATCACAGCACCTCCTGTCGATTGAATAATGTCGTTCAGTTCGGTCTTTTGGCTAGAGGATAGAACGCTGGAATCGTTCACTATAGTTTGTAGGATCGAGATAATAACATTCTGACGAGCACTTTCGGACATCTTCACGGCCGAATACACAGTCGATACGGCATAATAGACGTACAGAGGCCAGTTCGACAAGTTAATGGGGTTTGGAACTGCGGAGATAATCTGAGCGATCAACGCACCTTCTTGACTGGGTGTCAGTACTCCCAAAGAACTGGAAGCTGACATCAATATTAGGGTTATTGTTTTTTCTCAAGACAATTATTATTTTGCCTTTCTCATCAGACGTTGTTGTTCTCGCTTGGCTTGCAATTTCTGTTTGGCGGTCAGAGCGACCTTTGATTCCGATTCTAGACTGGGTTGACCGACAGAAGGAGTCGTAACCGATGTATCCACGACAGGTGGTTTGATGTCGACATCTGGCCAATTCATATCACCAATTAACCAACACCGTTCATAGGCTTGGATCGATGGACATGATCTGATCAATTTGTTCAGCACCGCCTCGTCCTCCCAGTTCGGTTTGGACTTGATGGGAGCTGAGCTGGCCGACAGGTATACCTTGATGTTTTGATGATCAGCTTCGTTCTGATTCGCTCGGTATGCCACAATCGCATACCATCCGCCATAGATGTACTGACCCACGTACCAACCGACCCTTCCCATCCAATGATAGCGTAAGTACTTGTAGGCGGTTGCATCTACAAACAAGTTCATATGGACAGGGTATGGTTCATCCATGATACCTTTGAGAAGCTGAAACGCTTGGGCAAACTCTTTGCGCGAATCCAAGATCTTGACTAGCAACATCACTGGTTCCAACAACACACGTCCATTGAAATGCTTCATACTAAACTCGATGGCATTCCAATAATGCCGTTCGGCAATCTCATCCTCCATCCCGATTCGTTGGGCTAACTTGCCTAATCGCATGTGAGCATGCAACGACTCTTCACTGAAGCCTTTCAGTTCCCGCACTGGATCCACACGTTTCTGGTACCATAGATATCCACGTTGAGGGTCGCCCATGTGATCAAATGTCTGTGCAAGGTAGAATAAGGTGCGTGTCTCTTCGGGATCACTGAGCCAGTCATCATACAACATCACTGCATCTCGCTGAAAACGCTTGAGTGTCTTGGTGTTGTCCAGCATACGATTCTGAAACACCACAAAGCCTGTCATTGGAGCGGTTCCGTTCGGGTTGTTTGTCGCTTCCGGACTCTCATCGAACTTGGTGTCGATGGCCATCGTGTCGACTTCACCAATGAAATTAGGCTTCATCAGCATCTCATGCACACGACACCGATAACGATATCCATACCCTGACATCATCAGCCTGAGGTTGCGAAATCGAATCGATGTTCCACCCATGTACCACTGCTGAAAGATCATGAACGCCGTAGCCGAACGGTTGGGCTGGTTCGGTTTGGGTCGATAAGACTGGACAAACATCTTGAGATTGGCTCCTCCCAGCAAGACATCGGCAGAATCGAGATGGAGTTGAAACTCGCAATATTGTTCCGCAAACTCGACCAGTACATTACGACTCGTGGAGAAATCGACAAATGTTCCCGTTGTCAAGTAGAACGGTAGTTTATGTTGTCGACAACACGTTTGTACCAGCTCGATAGTATTGTCCGTACTGCCCGTGTCGTAGCAGACGACACAGTCAACAGTGCCAATTACCGATCGGATGGTGAGAAGGATGGTTTCGGCTTCGTTCTTCATCATAATAACAGCTCCTAGCCGATGAGGATAAGCTCGTTGTTCAGACATGATGAATAGAATGGAATGATTTTGATTCTATGTTCGGAGAACACGATTGCTGGGCAACCGGTTGTACCAACTAACTAACGGCTCCAGTTCTTCCTCGTTCATATTTCGAAGCCAATCCCATGTTGCTCGATGACCTGCCTTGCTTTTGCACTCTGTCCATGCTATACCGGCCTTGTGGTTTGCTCCAAAGATTGACCAGATCTCGTTCAGTCCAATCTGACAGCGAACCGTTCGCATGAAGCTGTAGGTTTGTGTCCACCACCAACTGTTCTCGTCGATATCGGTTTGACGGAGCAGAATGTTTCGCGTGTCTGGATCGAGCTTGCCCAAAATGTCCACCATATCACTGTGTTCAGCAAAGTATTCGGCAGACTTGTTCCTCAAATGATTCCCTATGCTATCCAGTGCAGTCTGAAATGTCTGAACGGTGTACTCGAACAGATAACCAACCTTTGGAACGGCATAAGTGAATGTCGAGACTATCAATATTGGACGACTAACCAGAGTGGATTTGTTCAATGTTTGCACCAGATCAAACCAATACTCTGTGAGCTCATGATGTTCATTCTCTAACTGGTTCAGAGACTCTCGCTGTAGTTCTACTCGCTGTTTCGCATCAGTTAAATGCTGATTCAACCAACAGACTAGACCGGAAGTCGTACGCGCATGTGCTCTGGTGACCTCAATCAATGCCGTTATCTGTTCGGTTGACTGCGTAGCACGCAACATCTCCCGATGTCTCTGTTGGTGCAATTCAATCGCTTCTTGAATCTGTTGACGAAATGCATGTCGTTGTCGATTCAAGAGATCGAGCTCATCGAGCCAGTATTCGAGCGTTGTCATGACGGTTGGTGAATGGAAAAATATCAGAATGCCATTATGATTGGGTATTCTGATATTGCGTGTAAATCATCTCAACTCTCACTTCCCTTTCTTCCGAGCGTCTTTCAATTGGTTGTTCAGATACTCTGGGAAATACCAACACATCAAGCAATAGAGCTTGTCATTCGAGACTGCTCGTTCTGATCCACAGCGAATGCACGGAACAGGATACATATAAACACTCAATACCCTCTAGCTGGCTCAAAAAACTTTCTCCAATCTCGCCTGTTCTCGTTCTTTGAACTTGTTCAAGAACGCTTGCTTTCTTGGATTCACAACTGGTTCAGGAGGCTGAGATCGAGACTGAATAGGGTGATGTTGTTGGGACTCGTCGGCTACATGTTGGGAAACTACTGGTGGCTCGCGTTCAGCCTGCATCCGTTTCATACGCTGGAGAAACTCACTACGACTGTTCGTTGGTGTTGGTGGGGTTACACCACAATCTACAATGGGCAACGGCGCTGGTTCAAGTTCAGCCACCAATTGTTCCGAAGCCGATTGTCGGATCGCGTTAATCCTGTCCTTGAGACTAGCCGGTGCACTCTTCTTGATGACGACTGGGTCTTGCTGGACAGGGTGGAGTAGACCGTTCAGTCGTCCAGTTGTGCGTGGTAAGGACTGCAACAATTGGGCGGTATGTGGGTTCTGAACGGGAACGGATGTCGATGATTGATGGGCGTTGCTATTGTTCATCATCCGATTCATCAGACTCCCCTTGCCAGGATGTAATGCAGGGGACGAGGTCGAAGGTGGCGGTGGAGGGGCAAACCGTGCTCGTTGATTTAATTGGGCACGCTGTTCATCTTTCTCACGTTCAATCTGCAAGGATACCGCCCGCATCAGCTCGTCTGTCTGCTGTTTGGCCGTTCTCAGGCGTTCACGCTGTTCATCGTACACTTGCTTGTAGAACATGTTGACCTTGTCTACTTGGTGTCGGATAGCGTCACACACACGGTCAGGATCTTCAAACTCCATTTCGGCCAACTGACGATACAAATAGTCGAAAACTTCGAGCATGTTATTGTCCGTCAATGTTCTCATAGATTCTTCATCGAACGAGTTCTGCTTGTTCATACACACGAGTCGGTTGGAGTTGATGTGGAACTTGGTGTCATTGAGTTTCTTGAAGTACAGGTGTTTGTGTGGCTCATGTCCCATCTTCTCTGTGTATGCGCGGTTGATCAGTTCGAACACAGGAGCTTCATGGTACGAGTTGACATGCAAGGCCTGAATCACGGCAGGTGTTAGTTTCGAGTATTCTACATCAAGGGGTTTGATAACAAACATGCTTGCCAGTGTAGGCAGAGTGTACTCCAACACCGCAATATTGTCTTCAATGGAGACATTTGGAGTAGGAACGGGGATGTCTACGGACACATCCTTCGCCTCCTCCAGAACACGCTTGTATAATCCAGCTGTGGTCATTGGCATTTGACTGTAGACGTCGAGTGTTTGGCCATCGTTGGTTTGGATAGTGATCTGAACAAGTGAGGCATGGTTGACCCCAGATGCAGGAAGGCACAAATCAGACATCGGCAGGACGAGTGTGCTTTTCATGGTGTGTAGTGCCATACCGTTCCCGGGTTGGGTGCAGAGCGTTCGGGGGCTAAAAGGGTGCGTATATGATGATTCATCCAATTCCACGACCATATGGGAGAGACCACCGGAATGGTGAGGAGAGGATTTAGTTCGCTCACATCAGTGTTCAACAATGTCATATACATCTGCTGAATCTCTGTACCATCGAACTGTGCAATCTGTGCTTCAACCGTTTCCCATACATTCCATTCATGAGGGTCGTTAGTTGGATCATCCTCGTCATCATTCGACTCGAATGTATACACCGTTCGGCTACGTTGGATCAGTTCTCGTTGGGCATTGTCATCTGATTCAGCACGAGCTCGTTTACGATTGATCAGTTCAGCAGGTTTCCAGGTTGGCCATTCCGAACGACATGTTGGACAAGATGGTTTGGGTGTGTTCTGTGTCCATTGAGCCAAACATTCACTATGGAAGTAGTGTCCACATTGCAGTGGTCGCACCTTGTAGGGAATCATTGTTTCCATACAGATGACACAGTGTTGAGGACGTTCGAATTTGTAGTGTGAAGCATAGATGTGATGAGCCTCACAGAATCGAGGTTTTTCACTGGACTCATTCGAACCTGAAGAGTTTTGGTTCTTGTCAGGAACAGCTCGGTTCATACATCTGTGCATTTTGCCACCTTTCCCAGCTACAGCATGACATTGATTACGAATGCGCGTTCGTCTCGAGCTCATGATATACGAAATGTTTCACTGTTTCGATCTCAGTCATTTTTTCTCTTGTCATCTAGTTTAGGACCACTCATCTTAGACACGGGCGGAGAAGTGGCAAAAGCAATAGGAGGTGCTTCCATTGTAATGCTGGCTGGGTTGACTCCACTTTGGCCGGGTCCATGAACACCAAAGCCATGTACATTCACGTTGGAGGAAGGAGGACTGGACATTGAACTAGCACCACTACTCGTGCTCATTCCTGAGAACGCTGATGCTGAAGACGGAGATGTAGGCTTTGGACTTGGATTCTGACCGACCGAGTTGAACATGTTTTGCATGTTGCCTGCCAGCTTGTTCATTAACATATTCCCACCGATGAAGACGGCACTCTCGAACAGTACCATACCAGCCAACCGCCAATGGACAGGCCAACTACTAGGACCCGAGTTGTACTGTTGATCAGACAGCTCCATCAGCAACTCATTGTATTTCTCTGCAGTACGCATGTGATGTTCTGCCAAACCACGTGCAGATTTCATCTTGATGAGATGGATCAGAATGTACTCGAGCGCCATGTGTGCCATCGCACTCCATTGCTTGTATTGTTCTGTGTCCTTGTTCACATGTAATTTTCGACGTGTCTGTTCAAAGATCTTGCGCAAGGTGTCGGTATCTGTGGTTTCCGAATAAGGTGGGATGTCGCCATCTGGAAACGCCATTTTCAGGCGATACAACTTCATCAACAAGTTCGTTCGCTCCTTCTCCGAGTGTTGAGGCTCGGACTCAAACCGACGAGATGTGTTGTTGTTCTGAGTGGATTCTCGATCTCGATCCTGAAGCTGAGATAATGGTGGTAGTGGACGCTCAATTACAGGTGGAGAAGAGGGAGGGCTAGAACTAGTTTGATGACGGTTATATCGAGACTTCAAGTTGCGTCCGTAGATTACACGCGGTGCAAGGGTAGATCGATCACCACCTTGCATAACATACCGACTGAATCGATCGGTTCCCAAATCGGAATGTTCTCGATCTCGGATCACTCTATCCATACGAGATGTAGAACGATCTGAATGATCCGACCGACCAGATTCGGGTTCCTGTTCGGATCCTTCCGAGTCATGATTAGAGTCGGATTCGGAGTGTTGTTCTCGTTCACGCTGTTCGCGTTCACGTCGATCCCGATCTTGCTGGATAAGTTCGTTCTTGTATCCGCGGTGGACTCGACTGCGATATTCGTCGGCTGAAGACAGATCTGATCTGTATGAACGATCGGATCGAACGGAACGATCAGAACGGTTTGACCGGTTCGAATGAGTAGACCGGTTCGAATGAGTAGATCTATCGGAACGACCTGATTCGGGTTCTTCTGGGATGTGTAATCGGTCTCGAAAGTTAGTCGTGGTGATTAACCGAGAAGACGATGTTGATGATCGTGTGGATAAACTGGTATGGGCATGAGAGGGATTATGATTCAATACTTTTCGCTTGCCATCGGGTGGTGGATTCGAGTGAACAATCAAATCAGCATCATAGTCTTGACCTCGATGGGTATCCTTCACACGATCCTTGTTCTCCAGCAATTCCAGGTAGGGTCGTTTAATCCGTCCAAAGTCTGCTTCGGGTACTTCAGGCCTGTAAGGGAGAGGTACTTTGACCACAATGAGACTGCGTGTCGAGTCATCGGTCATTCGTCAAAACAGAGTGGATGTCTTCAAGCTTTGGATTTATCCTCATTCTTGTCTTCTTGCCGTGTTTTCGACGACTTGTCCGTTTGCCATTGACCCAGTGGTTCTGTCCGCCATTGATATTGCTCGACAGCAAAATCAATAAGCCTTCCAAGATGACCAACCATCCTGACATTCCCACTATGAACGTGCTCCTTAAGGCGAACGAGGACGATCTCTGTCAGTGGATCGTTCACGCAGTTAACAACTATACGGCTGGTGGAACATGGCTGACCGACACACAGTATGATGACATGGTGGATGTGATGCGTCAACGCTTTCCACACCGCATAACGTGGTTGGAAACGGTTCAAGTGTGTAGGAACAATCAGACTGAACGAAATCAATCTAATTCACATGAACATGGCTTGCATTGCCCTATGACATCCCTCAGTAAAGTCCATTCGAACCGTGAATTGATTTCATTCTTCAAGCGGTCAAAGATACCGAACGGAAGCTTGTCGATTCAACCAAAACTAGATGGACAATCTGTTCAGCTAGTTTATGAGAGTCCAACAATCATTCGTCTGTACACGCGGATGAAACCACGTGGACAAGATATCAGCTTCTTGTTGCCGTTCTTGCAGATTCACACGTCGTTCCAGCCTGACATGTACCCTGTAGCCGTACGTGGGGAGTTGATTCTAAACAACATTGACTTTGTTAGTTGTCGTGAACAATATGAACCGGAAGCCGTGAATCCACGAACGATGTTGACGGGAGCGGTGAATGGTGCAGTCAATCACTATCAGAAGAATGAAGCGTGGACGGAGAAAGAATCGTTCTTGTTTGAACACATGATCTTGTTCTTGTATGCCGTGCTTCATCCGATCAAGCTATCTCACATGGATCAAATACAGTGTCTGAGAAGGTGGGTGCAGACAGACAATAAACGACTATGCGTTGTGGATGAGACGATCTTTACTGAGGAACGAACACAGGAAGTGTTTCGAACGGATCCTCAAGGTGTGTTGACCGAGCATTTCAAGACGTTGCGCAAACAAATGAATGTGGAGTTGGATGGTCTCGTTCTGAAATGGAGAGAGGTTGCAGAAGATCCCGTGCAAACAATCGATGGTGAGTGGCGCAATCCAAAACAATCGATCGCGTTCAAGGTGCATGAAGAGGGCGTACCCGCTACAGTAGATTTTATCGAATGGAACATGACACGCCATGGGATCTTATTCCCACGAGTCAAGCTGTTAGAGCCCACCTATGTCGGCAATGTCTGGGTGAATTGGGTAACGGCCGTGGATGCTGGATTTGTGTTTCGCAACAAGATCATGCCTGGATCAGTGCTCGAAATCATCCATTCAGGAAGTGTGATCCCACGCATAATGAAAGTACGTTCCACACCCGCAGACAAGGATGTCTTGGCCGAATCCTTTCCACCTCATGAACAATGGGATTGGGATGAGAATCGAGTGCATATTAGATCGATCCAGACGGATAGAGACCCATTCGTGAAACTTGTGCATCAGCTTGTGTATTTATGCAAGCTCTTTGATCTCGACGACATAGGCGTGTCTACAGTAGGTACATTCGTTGGAATTGGAGAGGAGAATATTGTCAAACGACCACGTGATTTCCTGATGCTCAAACCAGATGACCAGCAACGTTTGACCGTTCTTCCAGGTATTGGAGTCAAGAAGGCAACGCATATTATTGAATCTGTACGACTCATTCGAGAGCCTATCGAACGATGGAGAGAATTAAGTGCGGAGGCACGTATACGGTTTCTGGCCAAACTCATGGCTGGATCAACCGTGTTTGGACGTGGATTGGGTATCAAAGAATCAATGAGTTTGCTAACTACAGCGCAAGAACTGCAGACTGTCCCTCCATGGACAATTACATGGATCAGTGACCATGTCGAGCTATTTGGCACGGTACGCAGTCAGAAGATCGTTCAACATTGGCCAGTGTTTATTTCGTGGTTAGTCAATGAGTTGAGATGGGAAACAGTACAAGCAGACATGAACCTGTTATGGTCAAACGAAGGAGGGAAGGCTGAACAGGTGAATCAACAGCCTGTCCAAACATTGACATTGACCTTAACCTTATCTGGATTTCGTGATAAGAACATGGAGCGGATGAAAGAATGGTCAACCATCGTTCCCAATGTTCATGTCCAAACGACCGACACGTTCACACTGAAAACCGACGCGGTCATTGTTCCCACAGCAGAATACACGAACTCTATTGTTAACGCTACCAAGGTCAAGAAGGCGAAAGATCGAAATCTGCCCGTCCTTTGTGTAGCCGAGGTACCAAACTGGATTCGCACTCAAGCTCAGAGTTAAAGATGTCTTCTGCCCCATTCCAATTCAACACGCTTGTTCTTTCCGGAGGCGGTGTACGAGGGGTCATGCAGTTAGGTGCATTGCAAGAGCTCTACCGTTACTGGTGTGAATCGGTGCGAACGATTATTGGCACATCAGTTGGGGGTTTGGTGGGTTTGCTGTTGATTTTAGGCTATGAACCTCGTGAAATAAATGAACGATTCTTGACTCTGGATGTTCTCAGCCATTTCAAGCGTGAACGGATTGTGTGGACAGAAGCTCTCAAGCAAAAGTCATTGTTTAGTTGGACACTGCTCGAGGATCTGTTGCGTTTTGCCTGTATGGAGAAGCTGTTCTACGTGCCGACATTGAGTGAGCTGGTGAAGAAGACGGGGAAACGATTGGTGGTGAGCACATGGAACTTGACCAAACAGACCCTCGAATACCTCTCGCCGGACACACATCCCGACATGTGTGTGCTACAAGCCTTGCGCATGACGAGCGCCATCTGGTTTGTGTTTGAGAAGGTTATGTACAATGGAGATCAATATATGGACGGGTCAATCGGAGATCACTGTCCCTGGAGGTACCTTATTCAAGGAACGAATCCTGAACGAAGCGACCGTGTACTGGTATTAAACTTGCCCAGTGGTGTGTCTCCTGTATCCTCGACATTGTTGCAACTGCTCTTGTCGGCGGTTCATGTCAATCAACATCAGAACGAGCTGATGGCTATGTCTATCTTGAATCCGAGTCGAACGTGTTGGGTGGAACTAGAAGGTCAACAATCAGAAGTCTGTCAAAATGCAGATCTGAATGACGTTCTCTCTATGACAGATGATTCCAGACGAGCGCAGTGGCTACAAGGACAGCGTCTTGCAAGGAGTGTGTTTCAAGAGTTCGTTGAGACGAACGAAGCATCATGGGAAACTGATCGAACGTCTAGTATTCCAATACTGGATGATCATGTGTGTATGAGTCCTCAAATAGGAATCCGTACAATTCGTATTCGTAGGTTGGACTCGGACATATAAACACACGTTCAAATTATGCATACAACTGACAGTTCCTTCTCTCGTTCACCACGTTCATGAAGCAACTCACTTCGTTGGCCTCATTGATTTGAGGGTTCTGGGGTCCACTGAACGCAGGTTTCAGGCTACTGTATTTCACCTGAGGTTGCATCTGCCAGCGAGGCAATTGCTGACCAAACTGATGGGAATTACCCCAGCGTGTATCATAGGGTAGTTGGTTGTTGGCAGCGATGTTACCAAGAGGTGCGGCGGAAGAGAGATCCTCATCACCGACACCCGGGGTATCAATGGAGTCGGCGTTCAGGTACACAGCATACCTGGGTCGAAGTGCATTCTCGACGGTAATACGATCCAGAGGAGAGAAGCACCCGTTGAATTGACCATAAGTGTCAATGGAATCACGGGCTACACCCACAACACCACTATCACTCACATTGGCGCGTGTGGGACAGACTTGGGCAGAAGAATCCCAGAGACGCATCGAGTGATACTCGGGTGCATTCCCTGGGTTAACTTTGCTGGTACGTACGGCAGCGGTAATCGACAGGTTGGACATGTTTAGGAAAAATTGGAATCACAAGTAGGATGCTCTTTTTAAGTCCCCGTATATGAGTACATGTTGGTGTCGTTCGGTTTGACTGTTCAATCCCACAGGATTGAACAGTGTTTATTCACTCAGCCAGTTTCATTCCGTTCTGTTCATCTCAACGAACCTATTTAGGCAGTGTACAAACTGTAAGCACCAGTCACACCGCTTACAGAAGCGTTGACCGCAGTGATGTTGAGGTAGAAATTGGTGGCGTGAGAGCCAAACACAGTTCCCGTAGATAGAGGACCTCCGGCTCCAGTCACTCCGGAACCATAGGCAATGACTGCCGTTCCATCACCTCCAGTAGGGCTGGAAGCAATGTAGGCAGGGAAAGCTGACTGGTTAATAACAGTCAGAGGGATCTGGTTGCCGGCAGCGAGTCCAGATGTACCAGTGGTGATGTTAAATCCACCATACTCAGTGATAATCTGACTGGCAGGAGCGAGAGTATAGGTCTGATTGGCAGCGGAAGGACTCACGACGAACGCACGAGAGTACAAGGCAGACGCAGGGATGGCCGTTCCAGTGTTACCAACGGCAAAAGGGATGATACGGCCACTCAAGAGGGGGTTGCCATGGGCAAAGTTGATGGCTGGTCCATCGACGGTAACGCCGAAACCTTTGGTTGTGTTGGAAACGTTGCTGAAACCTGACATCTGGAGAAGGGCAGAAAAATTGGAGAGTGTTACAGAAGTGCTTTTTCACTACATCCCCAAGAGGAGCGCTGCACTAATCCACAAAATTAACCCAATTATCGTTCCCGTCGAAGAACGAAGCCAGAGTATCTGGTCTTGTTCTCGATCGGTCAAGCTCGCCCATTCATCATCACTGTAGCTTCGCAACTGCATATACGACACCCACAATGCCGAGAGCATAAGGGCAACACCCACCCAGAGTTTCCATTCGTAGTAAACGGGATGCATACGAATTGTTCTTTTTCTGGGACAGGGACAGAACGTCTCGTTCGTTTGTTTTAGCTCGAGCAGTACCCTGCCGAATCAGGTTCATCTCCATCTGAACACTCGGAGTCTGATCCATTCCCGTTCTGCACCATGAATGCACCCATCAACAAGTACAACACAGCCCATAATAAGATGGACAAACAGAATGATACTTTTACCCAGCGTGTATAGTCGAATTGACGCATCAAGATGCCTCCAGGAACAGTGTATCCCATACCGTATTGACCATAGCTCTGATATGGCGGGAGAACGGGACGCATCACAAATGTCGGTTTACTCCACAACAAGTAGATGCTTACGACCACAAACACCGCAATGAATGAGTACAAGGGCTTACGAAGCGAAGTCTGGATCTGCTTACGAACAACCTTCTGTGTCTGTTCTACATGGTTGGGTGGTGGAGTGGTAGTGAGCGCGCGCGACTTGGCCATGAATCGATCGAACTCGCGATCCATGATGAGAGAGGCTGTTCACTCTTTTTTGGCACACTAAAAAGGCCAACAGATGTTCCAAATGGAGTTCCAGACCATGGACGATCGTGGTGGAGGGGGTGGATATGGAGAAGTGTTGGCTCCCGTGTATAACAGTTCAGGTAGACCTGAACGGAATGCACCTGAAGATCATAACCCTCATAACCCTAATATTAGTCCGCAGTACGGCTACTCCGTTCCGCCACCTAGTCAGGGTTATTCAGGCCATCAATCTCCTCCTGTTCAGCAGTATCCATATCCACAATATGGACAGGGTCAGGCTCCGTCTCCACCACAATATCCAACCTATCCAACCTATCCAACATATTCGAATCCTCCGAACCCACCACCTTCCCAACCACCTTATTCACCTCCACAATTCGACACTCTTATCCCGGAAGTTCCTCGTGAACCTGCCATTCAATCCCGTCCTCGAGGATTATTAAACTCTGGTTCAAAGAACGGTAGACCAGTAGCGACCACACCTCAAACGGGTGAAAAATGTGAATATTGTCAGACCGGTCGCACTCATAACCATAGTCATGTTCATGGTAATTCGCAGGTCTCATGTGCTTCTGCCTATCATCACATTAAGAATTGTCCGATTTGTACCGGTGGATACAGCTCCAACACACGGTTCCTCTGGGGCATTATCATCCTGCTGTTGTTGATTATTGTTGTTATGTGGTTTCGTCTTCAACGAACGAATTACATGAAAGGAGGTAGAACTGGTAGTGGTGGTCTGCTTCATAGACGTCAGCCTTACGTGCAGGCGGGTCGATTAGGTCGTATGTTCCAATCGTAAAGGGTAGTCAACCATTCCGTTCAAAAAAGATCAGTAACTGAACATCTTCCAAATGAGTGCACCGGTGTATATGAACCCGGCCATTGGGCAACACAAGCTCAGTGATCGCAAACTCAGCGTTTTGCCCATTATTGCACCACGGGCATTAGACCGAGAAGTGTGGGCATTCCCATCGGTCAAGGGTCCTATCGGTGCAAACACAAAGGGTCAGCCATTTGATGTGACGCAACAGTTTGAGCCTATGCCCGAGGTGTATGAAACGTTCCGTCCAGATGAGTTTACCAACTTTAGTCTGGACACGATTCCTCAAGCTTGTTCAGCGATTCAAAAGGATTCTGCCGGACGTGTAGTCGTTCAACCCGATCCTAACACTCGTCCTACGCATCCGAAAGTCATTCACCCGTTTAGCTACAGTGATGAAGGCAACTATCAGACATTCCCTACCACACCAGACGACTATGTGGCCATCACCAGTATCCCAAATGGACAGATTCCGCTGTCAGCGTATCGAACGGATTTGGCGGATACTCCTCAGACCATGAGCTCGACTCCATGGTCGGGGAATGCCGAGTTTGTGAATCAAGGGACAGGAACAAACACGGATGCCAGTATTTATTTGGCTCAACAAGCACAAGAGAGCAGTACGTTCACTGGAACATCTGCTCCGTTCCCTGGTGCGGATGTTGGTTCAGCAGTGGAAGGGTTCAAGTGGCATATCCCCAAGGTGTCGTTGGGTTCACCAGGGACGCCCTTGTTGAGAGGTGGGAAGGGTGCGCCTAGTGGGTCGCCTGGCACACCCGTTAATAATAGTCCTAACACATTCACCAGTCCTTCGGGACAAGTGTTCCCTGTTCCAGTATACATGCCTCCAGGATCTACAGCAGGGTATGGGGTACCAACAGGATCAGCAACCAACTTACCGAGTGGTCCACCCACGGATTTCCTGATCCCACAGACCGTCAACAGTATTTATGGACCCAATGCCGTTACACCAGAAGAGCGCGTCAAGTATCTGACCACAATAGAGCCTAGTAGCTACAATTATGCAGATACGGCTGTTCCTATCAATGCAAATTTGGGGATTAGTTATAATCCAGATTTACCGCCGTTAGTGAGGGATCAGGTAGCAACGCCATATAAGGGGTATCCATTGTATCATCGGTTAGACCCACAGCTAATTCGTGAAAGTTTGCCGTCTGGTAGGTTAGCGGAGATGCCGACGAGAGGTGGATGGAGTTCAAGGTATGGTAATTTTCAGGCTCAGCCAAGTGTGAATCCAGAAGAGATTTATGATCCGAGGTTTAATTCGTATGGGGATGGACAGAGGAGTTACTATGACACGGTGAGTGGGACGATTCAGTATTTCTACTCAGACGTTGACAGTTTTCGTTCCCCGTTGTTCCAAGGTAATGTTCGTTCAAGCGTTGATCACGTTCTTTTCACCGACCCTATGGGCAAAGAATCACCTGAATACGCCAGACAAGTCGGACTTAATGATACACGGGATGCAGTTGAAGGAACGTGGTTGGCGGACTCCACCTTCTTCCGCGAAAATTTAATGGAGGCGCAGATGAGAAAGGCTAATGCACGTGTCTGGCAGTATAGATATGCCCCGCTTCGTCAGCAGGGTGCGAATCGTCATCATGTATCTGCTGCCAATGCTTAAGACATTCGCTCAACCAGATAGATATAGTGGATTATGTACTAAAGAATGGTACACAATCATTCAGGATGAACGTTCAAAGAAAGCGTGGTTCATCTCAAGACAGGGTCATCACAGAGAATGACTGGAAGACACTCATCGACAGAATCCAGCCAGAATACACGATTGACGAGCAGGAACACTGGTCACCGAAATCCAAACGAACATTCTCCTTTCTAGACCGCAACTACACACTCAGACAGGCATTGTGGATGTGTGAGCGTTGTAAGCCATTAGCTGCGAAGCACAGATTATTCAGCAAGTGTGGATCAGAGTTCTGCGTTAACCCTGAGCATTGTGATTTCAGTGCTGGCAAAGGTCTCGCTTGGACAGATTATGACTGGGAACGTTTGTTATTAAAATTGAAGAACAACTCGCGACCTACCCCTAGTCCAGAACATCTTCCTCATGGTACAGTTGAAGGACAATGCTTAATTTGGACAGGCAGATTGCATCCAGACACAAAACGTGGACTGATTACTTACAAGCTTAAGACAACAACGTCTTACCGTTGGGCTGCGATGGCCAGAGAACGTCGTCTAGACGTTCCTGAAGATATCCAAACACGACATTTGTGTGGTTGCTCGGATTGTGTTAATCCTGAGCACCTGCGTTTTGGAACAGCCAGTGAAAATGCAGAAGACAAGGTGATCCATGGAACGGCCACTATTGGCATGCGGAATGGAACCTCTAAACTTACTGATGAACAAGTGCACAAGATTTGGAATGCTCGCGGAACTACTAGTCAACGCGATATTAGCAGGCAATATGGAGTTAGTAGAGAGAACATACAATGCATCTTGTCTGGGCAAACGTGGACACACGTTACTGGAGCTACGAAGATTGAGAGAAAGAGATCAGAACGCCTTGGATTGACCACTGAGTTCCAACTTGCTCGAGATTACATCAAGACACGCATTCGAATAGAAGAACAGAATCAGTGTTGGATATGGACAGGTCGACTGAACGCATCTCGATACGGAAGTGCCAGTTTCAAAGGACGTAATTATCCGGCTCACAGATTGAGTTGGATAGCATTTAATGAACAGCTTCTAGATGACAATCTGGTGGTAAGACATGGACAAACATGCGGTCGGAATAGGGCATGCTGTAATCCAGAACACTTGACCCCCGGAACACACAGCGATAATGCTAACGATCGAAAACGAGACGGTACCATGAAAGTCGGTGAAGACAGTCCATTGGCGAAGATGTCAGAGGAGATAGCTCGGGCGATTAAAAACAGTCTTGGACAAGGAACACTGAGAGAACGTGCGGATCAATTTGGAGTTGATGTTCAAGTCGTGTCATCTATAGACCACGGTCGAACGTGGAAACACCTGTAGTACACCCGTTCATATCCTCACGGTTCACTAAATCATTCCAGACGATTTCACACACGTATCAAGTGTGTGAAATCCCCTTGATTTCAACCTTCACACCACTACCAGATTGTGCTTCTTTGTTGTTAGCTCGTCGTCATCCAATTCGAGCTTGTGTTTACCTTGGTGTTTCATTCTCTTACGCAGACATAAGTCAAGTCTGTGCTGTTCATCCGACAACGCTATGACGCTGTTGCACATTTCATACGGTAGATCTTGCTCGACCTGGTGGAACAACAGTTTGAGCATCTTGATATCTGTGATTGACAACATCTGATCTACTCCCGCTGGGTTGTTCTGATACATGTCGGCAATGGGTCTCAATTTCTCGTGTTTGTTCGAATCTTTTAACCATACCGAATATAGAGCGTTGGCCATTGGTGAACCATAATGAGGACGCATTGAATCTGTCCACTTACACATGCTTTTAATTTCGGTCATAACGGTTTTTAGATAATGAAGGACGTATTTGTCTGAGTATGTCCAACAGAGCTTCAATTGAGATAACACGTGTGACACAAATGAATGCGTGATCTCCTTCCCATACGACACTCAGGCACGACGCTTGAGACTCTCTATTTTCGAGAGTACTTAAATCAAACTGATGGTGATATGGTAATGGAACCTTTTTGAGAGAATTGCGATTTTTGAAGAGTGATATCCCAAAAGTGAGGTTACAAGCTGGTGGATATAGGTGGCGATACCAGTCAACGTCTTCGGCGTCGTGCTCCGTGAAGATCTCTGGATTGTGAAGATAGCTGAACGGAATCACATTGACTCGAAGCCTGTCTTGTGTCCTCACAGTAATAAGATCAACTGCGTGTTCTCCTGTGTCTTTGTGGATGAACGGATTGTGATATGGACTGCGAAAATCAGCGAGCGGATGAGTGTCTGTGTAATCTGACGCTGATTTGCTGGCTCTCCAGGCGAGGCGCATGGTGTATGTGATCAGAGTATTCTCTCACACCATTGGCTAGAGTCTTTAATTCCAAGTCTGAAGCGGTCGGAAGAATTCAGAGCTTTCAATTTCAAAGTACATGTTCAACAAGACTCGGTCTAGAGTCTTTCGTAGATCGTGGTCGAATGTGGAACCATATCTAATCTATTCACGCACCGCAATACCCCATAATCATTGCAGTCAACACAGGAGGCAAGACCCGATTCAGCTCCACCATCCGCAAGACACACGTTCGAACTTTGGAGATCCACCTTCTCTGAACAATAACTCTACGCTTCAACAGCTGTTGTGCATGCGTGTGTTGGGTACACTGCCACTTGAATGGATGAGGCACAGCTTCGGGATCATGATCCCTGGCAAAGAAGCAGAAATGAAACGATGCCCAACAGTTCTCACATGTCCTCTGACTTGGCGAGTTATACCACACCACATACATAACCAATCTCGCGCGCAAACAGATCGAGCACCATTCGGACGTGTCAGGTTCATCCACAATATATGAACAGGATCTGCATAATAACCCTGATGTTGAGGGACGTGCCAATTCATTCATGGTCAGTGGAGGTTTGTCAATTGACAAATGGAATGACATCCATGTGATCAGAATCTCATTTCATTCACCATTCGTCTACCCTTACTCTCTCAATTCTCTCCCATTAGGACTAACCCAATGTCTCACTCTCAAACAGCCGTTCAATCCCAGCCTCTTTCATCGTTCACATTAGATGATTGGGTTAGTGCGTTCACAGACTTCCACCCTGTTGCCGATGGGAACATCATGAACGCACTGGATACAGCCTATGTTATTCATTCGGATGACACGATCTCATTCTCATCCAATAAACTCGACTTCCGCATGAGCAAGGATGAGCTGATCTCTGAAGTGCGTAAGTTGGTCTGGAAGGAGAACGAGCCGAACATAGAATGGAACGACACAGAGGAGATCCAGAAGAAGGCTGATGAGCATTTGATCTGGCATATGAACTGGTACTTTGGCAAATAGACGTCTATTCAATCGACCTCGAGAATGTGATTATGCGTTCACACCACGTGTACAATCGCGTCTTGACATTGGCGAACCACCACACACGGATGATTAACATGATCGTTCTTCAGATCCTCGATTTTACTCGTCCAAAAACCACCATCTACTACAGCGTGCATTCTGATCTCACAACGTAAATTTTTCGCATGATCCAATGACGCGCGCACATTAGCAACCGCGTTCAGTTGGGATCCTCCAGACTCTCGAGTGAACTTGGCCGTCATATATTCGGTGATTTTATGCTCTTCGGAGCAGATCTCACATGTTCTCACACATTCATTCACAAAGTCCAATGACGATGGCTTGTCCGAATTAGGGTATGAATCCTTTCCTTCCGGAGGTTTACCTTCATTCAAAGACTGAGATTTTTTCGTTCGGGACACGGCGTCATTCAACTCGGTAGTGCCCTTTATGACCTCACCTCCATAGATGTACATGGCATCACGGCCACTAATAGGAAGTTGTCGAAGGTGTGGTCGACCGGTTCTCTTTTCCCATTCTTTCTGAGTCCACTCGTCTATACCCTGTTTCCCAACGTCTTTGGCGTAGAGAATGATGATCGACTTGTCTTTGTGAATGATCCTCTCGAGATCCATTGCAATCTCATCCTCAGTGAACTCCGTGTAGCATCGCACCGCTTTCTGCTCCATTCGAGCAATCAATTCTGGATCTTTGTTCTTCGCTTCTAGAACAAGGATGTCCTCATTACACTTGTTCTTCAGACGACGGCATTCCTCGTTGAACTTAACGAACTCTGTACACCTGATTGCATTGAGATCCGCATCAAGCTTCTTCTCAAGTTCGCTAATCTCCGTCTTGTAATCTGGTGGGGACTTCTTCTGACGAACAACAGGTACTACCTGAGCAGAACAAGTAGCAGATACTTGGGTCTTGTGGTTGTTGTGTACTGTGGTGTGTTTGCGTCGAGCCATTTCTTTTCATGTAGATTGGCCAATAGCCAATATGTACGCTGTGGTAAGACGTATTTACTTTCATATCTACCATTTGGAAGCCCATTCACTTTGTCAGTTGGTTAGTCCTAATTCAAGTCCGTCTATAAGACCATTCAGATCGTTCACCTCTTCATTGTCGGGACGCTTGACTATCCCCCTTAGCCTATACATTCCCGACGAATCCACACGCACCTGAAAGATACGAACGTTCGTCCTGTTGACTGCGTATAGGACGTCCACATTCGAAAACTGTATACCCTGACGATCGTTCGGATTGAACCGAAGCACCACTACTTTATTCATGTTGTTCATGTTCTTCATCTGTGATTTCAGCCATGTTCGAGTTGTGCACCAGAACGTTGTTCCCCAACGATCGCTTGGATGTTGTGGTGGGGCGATAATCACCACGCGTTCATTCTCTTCATTCTCCAACCATTCCGATACCCGTTCGGTATCTGCATGCATGGTACAAACATTATCTGTCAACGATTGGTACATGCTCTCATCCACAGTATCCGTTTGTTTGGAACCCGACCAGAACGACACGAGAGCTTCCACTACAGACTGAACGGTGCTCGGATTTGGAGGAGAAACTGTCTCCACTCTGTCTATTATGATCTCTGGTTCAGCAAACCGCACACGACGAATCGGAGAAGAAGAATCACCAGAATGATGGCGTCGACGTTTCATTCTCCCACACTTTTTGGACTATGAAAACACAGTCTGATTTACAGATGACCAACGTACGGCGATGTAGGTGTGGCAGCGCCCAATGCTGGCGACACGGGCATATCAGGGATGATCATATCAAAGCTGGTGAAGCCTTCGGTCTGCTTCTGATAAGCTTTACTGTCCTTCTGCTGTGGATGTTCATTGTGATACACGAACCCTTCTCCACCCCTGGACGATGCCAATGCACGAGCACTTCTTGCTTGTTTGACTGCGGTAGACAAGGGAGGATTCTTGGAGGCGTAAGCTAATCCCTCGCTGGACATGTACGTGTTGGTACTGTCATCAAACGCTCCAACCTTACAGCCTTCCCAGGCCAGAACAAAACCGCGTGTCCAAGCACGCGCAGCGACCCATGTAATTACGACCAAGATGATCACAACGGTCAGAACGATACCGCAAGGTGAGAGCGAAACCATTTCGAAAACACTGAAAAAGAAGGTGCTATTTTTGAATCAGGCACAATGGCTACCCAACAGCCTGCACCAGCTTCTCGACACTTGCCGGATCCCGTTTCATACCCTCCCGTGTATGGAACGAGTCAATGGACATATTCAGCCGTTGGTGTGAACACTCTCCGAGAGACCAGCGCTCCGACTAATAACTATGAATCATCACAGTTTGAGACATTGAAGACGTACAATGATGCCATCAAGACAGCACCTTCGATTGGAAGGAGCAATCTGAGGTGGGCAATCGCTCCTGGAACGCTGAAACATATGGACAGGGTATTAGATTCTCCGCAGTTGCAACCGCCGGTTAATCCGCAGACAGGTCAGTTAATTTTAGGACCCAATGGACAAGGTGGACCAGGATTCAATGCACAGTTGCCTTTGATGGAAGTGCCTGGAGGTGCAGCGATTCAAGGCAATTGGGGGATTATTGGACCCAATACGAATGCACCAGATGGGATACCAGACTGGTTGTGGGCAAGGAAAATGGTTGGAATTAATAACACTCCCCTAGATGTAAGTTATGGGAGCATAGTGCGAGGTATGTTCAAAGACGTTCCTGACCGACCACAGGCATCAAATTGGAACGTGAATCAACCTGGTCAGCCATGGATTTCTAGTGGCGCTGCTGCGAACTATGCCACACTACCCAGATAAACTATTATATTTGCGTGCAGATGAAGTAATACATTCGACTTGTAATACAGCTTCATATGTATTACAACACATGTACATCAGTTCTCAACCCTTTCCCATTTCTGCTTCATCAACAAGACCACACACAGCTCCCCTTCGTCCTCCTCTTCGTCATCGTCTTCATGCACATAGGCAAGTAGAGGATAGGGAGCACGATTTGGAATTTTGCCTCCCCATGTGCTGGTCACCTCCTTGCCTGCTCCTGTTGGACTAGTGAAACGCACAGTCAGCGATTGTTCAGGGTCATCGTAGTCCACGAAATAACCACCTTCAGTTCTGTATACATCCACGTTGTACCATCCAAGTGGAAGATTAAACATGCCGATATGTTTCCGACGGTTCTCACTGACACGTCTGATCTCCATCTGAAAATGATCACGATGTCCAGCGTTGTAGGATTCGGCAAATAAATTATGTGCAGGTCGAAACTGAACCTCCGACATATCATTCTGTACGTTACGGATGTAATCTCCACGTTGCATCATCCCCTCCACTAAACTAATAACGTGATTCCACGCGTCCTGGTGATACGATGGGTTGTTGAGATCGAATCGGGAGTTCAGCCGAACAATCTTCACAGTCTCTCTATGAGGATTTAACTCTCTAAACCTGGGAGCATTCTGAACGGGTTGAACCACTGGAACGGGTTGAACCACTGGAACGGGTTGAACCACTGGAACGGGTTGAACATCAGACTCAGAGCTACTGTACGCCCTGCCTATCTGGTTTCGGAATGCAGTCAATTGCTCATTTCTCCGTCTAACACGATCGACCTCCATTTGCAATCTACGGTTTTCACGTTCTAACTCTGCACGTTCTGCGCGAGATGATTCCCTAGATATGTGCTGAACATGACGTCTGAACTGTGTACACTTGGTATCAAAATCGTTTTTGAACGATTCTAATCCCGCATAGAAATCATTTTTGAACGACTCAAGTCCAGCAAGTAGAACAACTGACGGATCGGAACCAGGTATATTTGAACGAAGAACAATGGATAGATCAGACATGATGCCAACAGAATGTACTGGGTGGTTTGAAGAGTGAGGTTTGGGTGGTGGTTTGAAGAGTGAGGTTTGGGTGGTAACTGATGCAACTGCCTCGTTCTGGAATCTATCTTGATACTCTTCTGACAGTCTTTGGTTGGAATCCAATGTTCATCGGTCTGCTTAGTGAAGCTGAACTTGTTCAATGCAGAATTGAGTATGTGGAGATCAACGGAGGTGGATGTCATGTTTTAAACGTAAATCTGAACAAATAACCAGCTGTTGTGTGAGTATCTATTGACATACAGCGTTCGATGACGTACTTGAGGCTGTTCTTAGAGCTTAAAAAACAAGTACTACGCGATTGCACATTTCTGCGTTTCTCACAGATGTCAGCTACCGCAACTTACCGTGACTCTACCAGCTACGTCTCCCAGGGTAACGACTCGTTAGGGTTTACAACTTTGGGCAATTATCAAACTGCTGGGATGTCAAACGTGCCTCAGAGTAGTTTACTGTTGCTTACTATTGCACCCGCCAACCAGAAATACTTCAGTGCCTCACCCAGTTATCAACAGAGACTCGATAATTTTCGCCTGCCACCTTCCACTCAAGTAGCCGTGAATCTCACCACTGATTACAACGACTACCCAGGTGGTGCCGACTCCTGGACTCCACCCCCTCCTCCTCAACCAGCTCCTGCTCCTCCAGCTGTCCCCGTTCCTGCTCCCCTCTCCACCTCAACACGCCACTCATCATACGCACAGATGGGCACTCAGGCTTACAAGATGGGTCGTGGTCGTCGCTAAATAAAGTTAACACGAATGGAGGAGAGAACAGGATAGATTTAATTCACGTTGAGATTGATATTTCCAGAACTGGAAATATCAATCTACTCGATTCCTTCCCTTTCATGGGTCTCAGAGCGTTCACTGAACGGTCTGAGCGCCTATTAAAAACTCCTACTTCAAATCATTGATTCTTTTTGCACATGCCTACTGCAAACTCCGCCGCTCAGAAGGCAGCCAGAGATGCTCGTGCTGTTGCTCGTGCGTTGACCCGTGAGCATAAGCCCACACTTGCCAAGCAAGCAACTGCTGTTGCAACTGTAGCATCTGGACACACTGTGTCTGTCTCTGTTGCCAAGAAGGGAATCAAGAAGATCATCAGATCGGCTTCGAAATCCCACTCCAAGTCTAAGTCTAAGTCTAAGTCCAAATCCAAATCCAAGTCTCGTTCACCCTCCAAGTCTAAGTCCAAATCCAAGTCTCGTTCCAGATCTCGTTCACCCTCCAAGTCTAAGTCCAAATCTAAGTCTAAGTCCATGTCTCGTTCTCACTCCAAATCGAGAAGCACATCAAAGAGATCTCATTCCAAATCTCGTTCTCACTCTAAATCTAAGATGTCTAAGAAATCCAAGTCCCTGCGTCTTAACCACCATCTCCTCCAAACAGGGAAACACTCTGTGAAAGAGCCTTCTGTGTACCAGAAGCAATGTGAGAAGGCTTCCATTCGCAAGCTTCGCAAATGGGCATCTCGACACCGTTATGTGATTGGAGCCAAGGCAACCAAGAAGTCTACCATTTGTCAGAGACTCTATACTGCAACTCATCCCAGTTCGCTCAAGAAGCGCAAGACCAGACACGCTATTGGCAAGAAACGTTCTCGTGTGGGTGTGAACCCTCATAACTTTGGTCCTTCCAGTCCCGCTTGGGTTGCTCTGTCTGGTGCTCGATTGGTCAAGAGAGGTCGCTTCCGCAAGACCTGCAACGACCTCGGTAAGAAGAGTGTGATCAAGTATGCTCGTGCTAACTCGCTGAAGTTCCGTGCGAAGCACTCGAAGAAAGAGATTTGCCGAAATCTGGCTGGAACCAAGAAGACCCGATCTAAGTCTCGATCCAAGTCTCATTCTAAATCCAAGTCTAAATCCCGATCCAAGTCCCGTTCTAAATCACGATCTCACTCCAAATAAACGGTGAACGGTTGACAATATGTTGCCGTCGTCTGTTCCATACACCAGCGAAATCAAGACCATTTCACGTATTGATTTCTCCTTGTTGTCATCTGATGAAGTTCGCCGTAGTGCTATTGTTACCGTTACGAGCGCTCGCCTCGTACAATCCATTCCAAATCCAGGATCAGCAAATAGTGGCCAATCTCAATCTACTGCCTTGTTTGGAACACTGTATGACCCACGGTTTGGAACGATTGAACGCAACAGCAAATGTGTGCAATGTGGATTGAGTGAGACAGAGTGTCCAGGTCATCGTGGTGTTATTCTCTTGGATGAACCGATCTATTACCCGCCCACAATTGCATCGAGCGAAATGTTAAAGGTCTTGCGTACACTGTGTTTTGTGTGCCGAGATGTTCTGATTGATGACAACTGGGTACACCTGTACAAGCTAAATGAACAGCATGGATTAAGACGATGGAACTCGATCTCGGTTATGTTGAAGGAGAACCCTATCCGTTGTCGCAAATGTCAGACACCGCAACTGGATTTTCGAATTGAAGAGTATCGTGTGTTTGCCTATGCGCAAGAGAAGCGATTTCGTGTGGTTGTTCCTCGAAAAATACGAGCCAAACCTGGAACGATTGCACCCTCCACACCGGCTTTATCCGACGTCGTTCATGAAACCTCGTCATTCAAACAGGAAGTCAGTGCCCGTCAGATTCTTGAGATGTTTGGGGTGGAGAACAGCACAGATGACCACATGGTTGCTGTAGACACGAAACGCGCTCAGGCCTGGCAAGCATTGACAGGATGTCCTGAATCGCCGCTCAACATGATTATGACTGCAGTTGGAGTGCTGGAATTGAGGCACCGGCCATACATTGTAATGAACAATGGAATCACCCATGACGATCTTACGTTCAAATACACTGAGATCGTCAAGACAAATGAAAAGATTCGAAAGGCGCTAGGTAAGCCCCCCAACGGAGTACGTTCATCGACTCCTTCCACTCCAATGAGTGGAAAGACGGATTCATCATCGGTTTCGCCTGATCCCGTTCAATCACATCACACTCGAGACCTTCTGCGTGATTTGACTGCCCAATTGTTCGGTCATGTTCGCACCCTCTATCACAACAAGAACCGACAATCCAAGAATCCTCACACGCAGACACCGACGAAAGATGTGCAAAAACGTCTAGACACCAAGACTGGTCGTGTGCGTGGTAACTTGTCCGGCAAACGTGTCAACTTTAGCTCACGTGCTCCGATTTCTCCAGACAGCATGTTAGACGCAGACATCGTTCGTATGTCACCAGTTATTGCTAAGGTCTTGACGTTCCCCATGCACGTCACGACCCAGAACATGGCTCGAGCGAATGAACTTATGGAACAAGGTAAAGTCAATACAGTCATTCGCGCTGTACCCGTTCAGAATCATCTCAACGAGTCCAACTTGTCCAATCCTCTGCCTCCACCACCCAAGTGGTTTGACATCCAAGCGATCCGTCGTCCACGATACACCAAAGTGGTTTCAAGTATAACGGTTCAAATCGGAGATGTGATTCAAAGCCGATCCAGCGCGGGAGTTACATCTACACGAACGTTGTCTGACGTTCAGAGCTATGTGTTTAATCCACTGACCGATCGAATCATCCGCAACCGAGAAATTCTATATCCAGTCGACCTCGTTCCGCCACGCGAAGAGAAATCCAAGTGGTTGAACGCTCCTCCGGGTACGACGTTTTACTCCAATGAACTACGTTGCTCTGTTAGGAGGGAGACAACACGATCGTTCCAACTCAAAGTTGGTGATATCATTGAACGACAGTACGAATCAGGAATGTCCATCTATTTTAATCGTCAACCCACTCTACACATCGGCTCGATGTTGGAACGTAAAGTCGTAATCGATGAGAATGACCCTTGGATGACGTTTCGATTCAACTTGTCAGGTACGGACTCGTTCAATGCCGATATGGATGGTGATGAGATGTCTGCATGGGTTCCACAATCGTTCGCAAGTGTAGCGGAGCTTGTGGAATGTGCAGGAACGGAAGCCGTAGTCAAAACCAGCGAGGATGGACGATTGCTTCAAGTTCTCAAGCAAGATGCCTTGACGGGGGGTTATCTGTTAACGGTGGGACACGCACATGGTCGACCACTGGGAAGAGTCGATTTTTACCAGTGTACGATGCTGTTGATGGACAGATGGAAGAAAGAATCGGGTTTGAAATGGATCCATCATCGACTCATCGAGTATGGGCGACAAGTGCTCCACTATGATGCACAGGAGTTTAACCATGAACAGATCAGCTTTGCTGACATGCCTGAAGAGATCTTCACGGGTCATGCATTATTGTCGTTGTTGTTTCCCATGACATTCTCATTTGAACTGTCCTCCGAGTCGACTCCTAAATTAATCATCAAGAATGGATTAGTCCATTCTGGTGTGTTCAACAAGGCCGTTCTGTCGGAACATCGCGGATCTATGCTCCATCTGTATGATTCTTTGTACGGTGCACGAGCTGTTATTGATTGGATTAGTGCGTATCAGATCCTTGTCGTTCAGCGATTGGGTCAGTTTGGGTTTAGTGTGGGCATGAAGGACACGGAGCTGGTAGGTGCTGAAGTCGAGTCAGTCATTGAACAAGACACACGCAAGAGCTGGATTGAAGCACGTGAAGCGTGGATCTTGAACGACAAAATGAGTGAGGTTCGCGTTAGTACCAGTTTGAACAACATCAAAGCGTTGGGTCAGAAGGTGACCAAACAGTTCTTGATTCAGGACACCCAGTCCAACAATGGGATTATAACGGCAATTGCTTCAGGCGCCAAAGGTAGTTTTGCAAACGTTGCCAGTATGACTGTTATGGTGGGTCAGCAAAACCTGGAAGGTAAGCGCATGCCTATGATCTTTGGTGGGGAGTTGGGTGCGCGCACATTGCCATGTTATCTGGGTGAAGACATGTACCGCGAAAGGATCAATGAGGCGGATTGCATCTTTGATCGGGTATTGGAGAGTCGGGGTCGTGTGATGTCTCCCTATCGTAAAGGATTGACGCCACAAGAGTATTTCTTTTGTGCCATGGCAGGAAGGGAAGGCATGATCGACACAGTTGGTTCAGCATACACACATACGGTGCATGAACAATGGATGGTGTGAAACTTCTCATCTATTCTCTCTGTTATTTGGTATGTGTAGGCCATCAAAAGTCTCGCGTACGAGTGTGAAATTATAGTATCAGACTCTACCTGTGTCAGACGTGTGTCAATAGGGGAATGGGTGGACGAACAAATGGAACAGCTCAGAGCCAACATCCAGATCAAAACGGAGCAAGCAAATATGGAGTATGTAGACTTACCTCACGTTGTTCACATTGAAACCATGGATTCTAATGGTGTAATGTCATGGGGTCGGATATCAGCAGTGACAAGACATGATCCAACTCCGTTCATGTACAAAGTATGTACTAAATCAGGTCGATCAGTAACGGTGGTCGATTCAGAATCTCTGTTGGTGTGGTCAGATGTCAGTAAGTCATTCCAACCTCAGATGACAAGTTCTATCAGGATCGGGGATTGTTTACCTGTCTCTGCTCGTACGCATACATCACATGATATGAATATATTCACCACATATGATGTCACATATCTGTTTCCGAAATCCAGCTACATCTACGGAACCGATTGGAACACCGTTGTGAACAAGACTCGGGGTTTGTCTAAGCCTAGAAGACCTCAATGGTGGAACGCAAATCAAGGCCAACTGTTCCAGCTTCCTCACACCAGTTGGCACAGCTGGCAGATTGCGAATCACTGTGCCAAGTTCATACCTTTAGATGGGTGCATCTATCCATATTACGGTCCCAAGACATCAGCTCGCATTCCTGAACGCATACCACTGGATCGAACATGGGGAACAATGATTGGTATCTACTTGGCAGACGGTGCAACTGACAAATCATCAGTCAATGTGGGCAACCAATGTGAAGGCGTTCTTCAATTTGTTGAGTCGTTCTTCGACGGTCTACATATCCATCACAAGCGTTCTATTAAGCAAAGCGATATTGGTGATCAGGTACCCATTGTGCGAGGTAACAGCCTACTTCTTGTGATGATCATGGAGCACTGGGCAGGACATTATTCATATGGCAAGCACGTACCTCATATTGCATTCAATGCACCCGATGCTTTTGCCCTGGGAATTCTTTGTGGATATATGAGCTGTGATAGTTCTGTGCGTCGATCGGGTATAACCTGTTCGTCTGTATCCAGAGAACTGACAGAAGGCATATGTATGTTGGCTACCAAATTCAATGCGTTCTCAGTTATCGATCAATACTTGCCAAATTCACCGACAGCATTGGGACATCGACAGGTAAACAGACTCACAATCAAAGGAGAATGGTACGGACATCTGAAACCGCATCTGACTCTCTTGAATCCAAACAAACAGGCAGAGTTCCAGACTCCGGCTCAACGCCGATCACGGATTCACACCGAGTACCAGAGTGTCATGGACGTTGTCCTTGATCCAGTAGTGAGTATCGAAAAGTTCGCATCGAGCGAGTACTCATGCAGACACCCCAAGGTATATGATCTCACCGTACCTGACACATTTAATTTCGGTCTAGCCAATGGTCTTCAAGTTCGGGATACGGGCAAATCCGGATACTTGCAACGCCGATTGGTCAAGAAGCACGAGGACATCCATATTGGCACTAACGGATGTTTGGTCAATGCACATGGGGAAGTGGTATCTTTTGCACACTTGGACGCGTGGAATCCCGCCCTGATCCAGCAAGTTCGGATTGAAGGAACCCCGATGACTGTGCGGTCGGGTGTGGACATTAAACGGATGTTTCAACAACAAGTCAGTCTGCATTATTCTACTGACCACGAGCGTACCTTATCAGAGTTAGTGTTTGGTCAGACTCGAGGATCGGAAGTATAATTGAATCTCTTCCGTGAATCACAATCCATCCATCTACTCGATAAATTTGAATACATGCACACACATGAGTACCGTTACTGTCCAGATCGTTCATCCACGCCATGGCAAGACGTCACTGATATTGCATGCGCCCGCTGAAAGTCCATGTATGCAGATACTCGAGTCGTTCTCTGGTTGTTGCCCTGTCATGGACGTGCTGTTGCAAGATCAGAAACCTCTCCCACATCTTATGAACGAAGAGTTGTCGTTCATAACCACCAACAAACACAGCACAGCTACTCTGCAACAGATGTTCAAATCATGTCCCAACCTTCCTCTGCATGTTCAACTCTTACACCCGTGTGCACAGAACGGTGTGGTGTGTTGTTTAAGACTAGATCTGTTGTCCATGTCGGAAGGACGGATGGGTCTGGTGCCATTAAATCCCAATAGTTCAGGTTCTGCGTCTGGAGAAGAACGGAGAGAGCGAATCCGTAAATTATTGGAACGTCAAGACACAGTGCCGATGAATCTCGACCTACCCAAGTATGAGATGACTACACCTCATATTGATCGTTCTTTGTTGTTGACGTACTTACTGGATGAGTTCCGTTCCGACTGTTCAGCTGGATTCGTTCCAAAGCGTGCACTGATTGTGCTTGTCGGTTTATTGTCGAGTGCTGGCATACTGAATGTGTCTGTGCAGGACGGGCGATTGTATATCTTCCTCGAAGGAGACGAACGTTCGCTGTGTGTGCAGAAACTGATGCAATCGACAGACACTGCAGAAGCAGTATTGTTTCGTCAGTCATTGTTTAGTCTGGGACAATCGGCCAGCATCTACCGTAAACCTTTACACCCTTCCAACCAGTCCACCACTACTGCTCTTCACATTCTGTCTCTTTCACACGATCAAGAATGTATTATCCATCTGAACGATCCAAATTCAAGTGCTGAAGAGGTGGAATTAGCGACGACGACCTCTGGTCTGAACGCTATCACGTTTTACAATTTCGTCCAGAATGCTCAACAATTTGCTGTGGGACTATGTGTGCCATTGGCTCTGACAGTCAAACTTGACAGTGAACGTGTCTATTCTATACTCTCTGGTGCATATATGCAGGCCTTACCGTTCCCTGTTCGAACGAATCACCCCAATATGGGTGTATTTGAGAATCCCATTCCGACTGGTCTGACCGAATTGTATTCCAAAGGTTGGAAACGTCATGCCTTGCTGACACAGTATGAGAACAATCTCGATCGGCCGTCCATTCTCCACATTCCTTACGATATTTATTCTCTCTGTCTGCCCATTGAACCGATTGGCGTACCGATGAACTGGGTGCCTCAGACTGGTCTGATCCTCTCTTACCTACCCGAGCATGGGATCGACTCCGGATCCGTTCTCACTGATGAGGTTGTTACTCTATGGCGGGAGAGAGTCGAGGAATTGAAGTGAATGCGGTTTGATATTGTTCATGCTGTTTGCCCAATAGAACACGGTCTGTTAATTGAATATTGGTGTCGACTGGGACAGAGTCTAAACCAGTATGAACCTGTACCATATCTGCGTTGACCAGTGGTGCCGAGTATGCAAATGCACCGTGTTCAGACACGACACCCTCACGCACCATCTGCATCATATGATAGTCAAGAGGCATCTGACACTTTCGACTAAGCAGGTTCTGTGCTCCTTGAACGGACAGGAAATATCCGAACGCTCCACCACCAAATGAGCCAAACCCACTCTGATGCTCTGTGGACGTGATCTTGTCTTGAAACATGGCTTTGACGTTCCACCATTCCCCGCGATTGATGTTTGTTTCAGGTTTGTGCCCATTCAGTGTAGGTGTCATGTACCAACCAATGGAAGCCCACTCCCAATTCTCCTGTTCAGTTAGTTGATCAAATGCATGCAATAATCTGTCCATGAAGAGTGGAGTGAACTGAACGTCGTCTTCAAAAATCAGAGCAGGTCGATTGGTCTGAACGACCTGTTGCCACAATCGACAGTGGCTGGAGATGCATCCGATTTCTCCCGTTCGAAAGATACAAGTTTCCTGAGAATCATCAATGAATAAGCGCCAGTCATTGCGCTGGAGACCTTCAGTTGCTTCAAACCGTTCACAGTGAAACAGACCAACTTCTTGAGCGCGCTGAGTAAACGTCGCATACCGGTCGGGACGGCTGGACAGATTGATCACGTAGACTTTGGGATGAGCATTGAACCATCGAATCACATTCCGAACTCGATTCTGTAATGACCAGCGAGACAAGATCGCTACCTTAGTACGCTGTATGGCAGGCAAGTGAACAGTAGCGAACTTGTCCGACTGCACGACGTTCATGATCGTATCGAGGGCTTGTTCATGGTCGTTTGGGAGTGGAATGACCGCGTTCGGTTCTGATATTAGGGCAATTACATCTGCACCTCGATAAAAGCACAGAGTTTCAGACACCAGCGCATCCCAAAGCTTCTCCGTTACATAGTTGGGTTTGACACAATTTTCACAGGCAAAGGTGTATCGATAAGACGAGAAGGCCAATGTCTTGTCGTGTTCGGGCAGTTCCCCTCGGTAGACATCTGGCATACCCAAATCGCCGTCTTTGCCCCACAGATGCAGGTGGGGCATAGTGGTGATTTTGCTCGAGTGCAATCGAGTGTACCATTTACGCAAGAATGCAAGGCGCCACTGATGTCCTTCCATGAAGTCTTGAGCGGAACAGACTGCAGATACCGCAAAATCTTCGGTCAGAGACAATCTAGTTTTCTGCCAGTCTTTCTGGAGCAAGTCCTCTAATGTCAGTGGCATATGCCACTCAACCGTATTCAAATAATACTTGTGATCACCCCAAAAGGCAAAGTTGGATTTCGGGCAGTTCTGAATCCACTTGTCCCAGTGTGTGTCTGATGTATCACATGTTGGTTCCATGCGCAAGACGATAGTCTTGTTTGGATCAATGCTTGTTCTTGTACTTGACTTGTGTTCCTCCAACAGAGGGACGCTATTGACAACGATTGTCCATCCGAATGTCATAGGATCGGAGAGGAACTGACGAGAGAACAACTTGGTAAACAGTTCCGTGATGTAGGCGTCTGTTGCCCAGGAACACGTGAACGAGAGAGGATTCGTCTTGAACGACTCAGAAATTTCACTTAAAACGACAGACTCCACCGCTTCTCGGATATGTGTCCATGGAAGAGCGTCCAAGTCAATATCGAACGCGGTTTGATTTACGATCAGCTTCAGTTTCGATTGACGCATGTTAACAATCATCTGAAGCGTCCGTTTCCACCACTCGTCTCTATTGTTCTTGGTCAACGTCGTGAGTTGATTCATTCTAGATAGGAACTTAAAAAGTGATTGAAATGTCCACAGCACCTTTTCGTATCAAGGCTACGTTGGACAGTCGTACGGATCAAAGTGCTACTACAGGCTTGGTCAATGCATGGCATTCTCATCACGGAGGACGTGATCTACAATATTCACGTCAACAACAGAACGTGATTAAGCAAAGTGGACTGATCGATACATATGGAACGAGCTTAGTGGATTGCACACAAAGAGATATCGAGTTGTGGTTGGGCAATGCTCACTCGGAGGGGCTGACTAAAAGGATCGGATTGACCAGTGCTAGCTACTCGTCCTCTCATACCGTTCTTTTGCACACCTATCGTGGCAGTTGCTACCTCTCTGGCATGGTGGATCTGATGTTCACAAACGATGCATGGGACACCATTGATGGAACGAAGCTTGCATGGTTCACCACTCGACAAGTTCGTCAGAAATTACGCGGAACAGGTGTCGTTAGTCCGTATGAACCGATCGCCGATCATACACAGAGACAGATCTTTAATCTGCTCGAGAAAGAGAAACGTTTGCCTGTCAAGCGAGCGATCGGACAAGGTGGCGCAGTTGGAATTAGTGCCGATGGCAATACCATTGCCATTGGTGGGTGTAACGATGATTACTGGTATGGAGCTTTGGGAGCAGTCTGGATATTTGTGCGTGCTCCTCAAGCACTCAACCAAACATTGGTTCAGAAGATGCGCAAAGGAACAACAGGTGCTACTCAACAATCGGAAATCACAGCGAACGAAGCTCGTGCTTATAATCGTTTGCTCCAGTCCATGCAACTGATTCCTAATCAGGATGAGATCGAGAAAGGACAGCCTCGATATGACAGCTTGTATGACCGATACTTACCCATCAGCACTACGCAATGGATTCAAGTAGCGAAATTGGTAGGAGACGGTGTAATTGATTTCAACGCGAATCAAGGGTTTGCCTTGTCACTGTCGGCCGATGGACGTAAAGTGCTGGTAGGTGGTCCAGCACAGAACAACTCTATGGGTGGAGTCTGGTTCTTTGAGGCCAACGATCAAGATGGTTGGGCTCAAACTGACAAGTGGATCAATATTTGTACTGTTGACCCGTTGACCACTGGAACGGATGGAGAAGTAGTGGAACCTCCCAAAGGTGAAATGGTTGGCATCTCAGTAGCGTGTCAGCCACACGGAGGACACTCGATAGTGGGTGGAAGAGGTGTGGTGGTAATGTTTGAGCTTACACGATATGTGTGCAGTCTGAGACTGCCCGAATGGGTCGGTCATCCGTTATCTGTAATGACCAATAACTTACACTTGTTTGTGGGTTGTGCAGACACGGATCAGGTGTGGGTGTTTGATTGGGCAAGTGTGTTGGAGTTTAACACAAATCTAGGTGTATTACCAACGCCCATACAGGTATTGAATTGTCCGATTCAGAGTAATCCAAGTCAGAATCAGAGTCAAAATACACTCTCTCATGCATTCGGGTCATCAATTGCCAGCACATGGATGCCGAACAAGTTGGTCATTGGAGCACACCGTTGGAATTACCTCAGTGGTGCGGTGATGGTTTACCAATGGGATAAATCCGATCGCAAGTATATTTATACGCAGTTGTTAAGTGATAGTCATAGTCCGGCAGGTTCGGTGCAAGGCCAGGGAAGTTCCGTAGCGTTGTCGGGTCAACATGGGAGTTTATTGGTGGTCGGGAGCATGCTCTCAAATGACTCGAGTGGTGGTGCGCTACAGTACCTGTTAAATGAAGAGACCAACAAGTTTGAGCCATTGAAGCACGTACTGCGTCCAGTCAATATTGAAAGCGGGTCATTGTCGGGGTGTGCAGTCAGTGTTTCGGCACGTGGAGATTCAGTATTGATTGGATCTGCTGGAGATGGAATATATGGAAGTGCACATGTGTTTCAATGAGATCAATCACATTTCATTCACATTCTGTGTGTCAATCTATAGGATGAATGGTGTTTAAGATGACTCGACTGTCAGATGTGTTGTTCATATTGATGGTTGTATCAGGATTGACTACACTAGTGCTGTTGATCACAGGGTGTGTCATTTACGTAGTTGAGATGGGATGTCATTTTGATGTTAACGTTCTAAATGCATGTCTGAACGGACATGGATTGATTTGGATGTGGGTTGGGTGTGGGTTTGGAACGGTGTTTGTATGTCTGACATTGTGCGGAATGACTGTCAAGCATGTCGTGTTTAGTGATAGAGAATGGGAAGAGCTGTTATGAGTGAACGTTGTTGGGGAGCACAACGTGAATGAGATACTTATCGCTGTGTGTATGTTGACGCGTTGGTCATAAAAAAGAGAATCATGGTTAGGCTTTGATGACTCATTTCCGTCAACATTTTCAGATTCCAGTTGCAAGTTCGACTCAATCTGTTGGTTGGCTCTGTCAAAACTACTATCTTGACAACCTTGAGCAATTTCGTTATCTTGTTGATCAGCTTGGCATTGTCGGAGTTACAGGACCGACAGGATCATCTGTCACCATGTCTGGACACGGAATTAGCCAGTCCGGATTTGTGGGAACTACCAGTTTTCAACTCGTAGCTTCCGGTACATTTACGTCGTCATTGACCATTCAGAACACACATGCAAGTCAAACGTTGTACGTCGGCTTCGCAACAACAGTGTCGCCCAGTAATGGATTCATGTTGATTCCAGGAGCATCATTAACGTTACCATTTGGACCGACCAATGCTCTGAATGGAGTTGGTTCTGGTTCAAATACGTCGTTCATCGTTATCGGACGTTGAAAAATCAATATCAACCCACATCATTCAGCTCACGCTACCAGATGTGCGAAACATGAATCGAGGATCGACGGTGGATACACTTCTACACCATCAACAACACAAGTGTCCATCCGCCAGGTTGTCATTTTTCATATCAGACATTCTCATTTTCACCATCATCCAGGTGTTCTGCACTCATCATGCGTGTCTTCTTTCTCCTTCTCCTCGTTCTCATCTGTGTTCCATCTACATTCTGTTCTTCTAGTGACCTATTGGCTGTGATCGCTGATACCACCCCGCAATTCTTCACCCCTGGAACCATAGAAGTGGACTCGAGTGATAGAATCTATGTCACTGAATCAAATCGCATCCTCGTACTTGCCGGCGTCAATGCGGTTGATCCGTCCAAAACCGTCTTGGCTATAGATGTGTATAACAGTGTCGGTGTACCAACAACTGGAACAACAGCGTTTGAGATTGATTCGAACGGTAATATGTATTTCCTGACTTCGTCAGGACTGTTTGTCTTCTCCTCCGTTGACAGTGTTTCTCCAGGTCAACTCATATTCAACACTACGGTTATCACTGTGAATGGTAGCAAGCTATGTACGCTTGGCTTCAGCTCGGGTGATATCCACGTTGATGTTGGAGGTGTTATATACATCAATACGTACTGTGGTTACCCTGGAATATCCAGCTACTATGGTGGTGTGATAGTCATTTCCGGTATCTATGCGGAAACACCAGGTGAGTTTCTGTCGTTCTTCACCACTCAACAATCTGGTGATTTTGACACGTTCACCGTGGATTCTGCCCAGCGTGTGTATTGGTTGACGTCATCTTCTACGACTCTGTATGGAGTGTACTCTGGATTCAACTCGTCCAATCCTTGGAGTCAGCTGTACAATGGAACGGTAGACGGCGACGTGAACTCTATAGCGAACATAAGAACTGCTGTGTTCGCTGTGTCTGACGTTAGCGGAAAGGTGTGGCTAGTCTCTTCCTCTGGATTTGATGTCAATATATCCCTTCCAAGTGACTCACCTGTCCAATCTACATCAAGTCTCACAATACGATTGACCAATCCGTTCGAAGATGCGAACCCTATCCTTCCGCTGACTGTTGGTGTGGTTGATGTGGCAATCTCCCCATCGGGTCGAATTCATTCGATTCTTCAGATTGGTACCTTGTATGCAATTCTCGTTGTACGTGGATTCGCAAACGATACAGATGTCTCATCTTCCTCGACTGGAACATCACAATCCATTTCATCTCCATTCGAGTCGCTAACTAGTCAGCTCGGACTGACGTCGTCGGTCGTTGCGTATTCGGAGACATCCGTTCAGAGTCAATCATCATCGACTGGTTCTGGACTGGTGGAAGTACCGAGATACCTAATTGATGTCCTCAGATTGATCATCGATAATATTGCATACTGAACAGTTCGTTCAGTATGACACCGCTCGCGTTTAAAATCCTGTCTTGGCTTGAAACTCCATTAATTTACTCGTGTTTTGGATCTGTGTTTGTGTCGTTATGATAGAGGGTTCCTTAATACGTTTTCTCTGTATCTTTGATGATTATGTTGCCAGCCGTCTGACAATAACGTTGCCGGTAGCCCCTCCTCCAGTGTTGATGCTATTCACTGTGAACTGAATGATGTTACCACCACCAGAACTTACTTGAACAACACCCACGAACGTAAATGTCAAGGTAAGAGAACCAGTACTACCGTTATACACTGAACATGGCATAGCGTTCACCACTGTTACTGTACTTCCACTCATTGACAGAGACCCAACGGTAACAGTGTTCACCAGTAAATTCACGGACAAACTCACCTCATACAGAGTGCCTGAAGCTCCAGGAACAGCGATACCTGTTGTACCTGGTATTGTGAAGCCCGTGCTATTTGCAGTACCCGTCATAACAAGTAAATTAGCACCTGAAATCGATGTGAACGATGCCACCATGATGGAGTTGTATGACAAGTTATTGCCATTTGGAGTGGGTGGTACAGGCAAGGTGAGATTCTGTCCCGTACTGTTTACGAGAGTATTGCTACTCAGTATCAGGTTACCCAGGAATGTACCTGTCTGTGCTACCTGTATCCCCAATGGAAAGACTGGCACAGAACTGTTGCTCGTTCCGATCGACATGAATGGATTCACATGACTACCACTGTTCATTAACCCCATCTGGGCTACAACACCGTTGTTCTGTTGAAACCCACCACGCATGTACATACCAAACACTGGGGAGGATGAGATCAGCTGGATCTCACTAGTGCCCAGTCCAAACGATCCACCAGCAATCTGACTCTGGAAAGTAGCGAGTACTGTGTTGGTTGTTCCACCTGATGGAGGTGAAAACGTGTTGTTCACAAACAGGTTGCTGGTAGCTGTCGATCCAGACACGATGGTCATGTTGCCTGACCCGTCATCCAGCGTGTTGTTCTTGGTTGACAGAGTGGTCTGTCCAGTCCCATTCACCACCAACGTCCCTGTAGTGCCAGGCAGAGTTAGAACGATAGGACTCGGCAAGTTGAATGCCGGCTGTATCGTTGCGGGGTTGCCCGAACCGTTATCGATCAGTTTCAGTTGACTTGTTGCACCTCCACCATGACCTATCTGGATTCCACCG